>Ga0193955_1001570_pt1 | contig 10656 bp, 10 predicted proteins | sample BB_6_MG_FD_140343 | JGI IMG/M metagenome (GOLD analysis project Ga0193955, IMG submission 140343) | Microbial mat bacterial communities from the Broadkill River, Lewes, Delaware, United States - BB_6_MG | ecosystem: Environmental > Aquatic > Freshwater > River > Microbial mats | place: USA... | reverse complement strand
TCGGTTTTGGTGCTATCGTTATGGTATATACAAATCCTGAGTATTTAGATGTAGCTAAACAAGCAATATCTGGTGGTTCACCAATTCTTGGTGGAAACAATATGGCAGCAATCCACTTATCACATGCAGTTGGTGGTGACTTCTTCCTAGGTTTCATCTCAGCGGTTGCATTTGCTACTATCTTAGCGGTTGTTTCTGGTCTTACTTTGGCTGGTGCATCTGCAATTTCACATGACCTTTATGCGTCAGTGTTTAAAAAAGGTGAAGTTGATTCGTTAAAAGAGATGCAAGTATCTAAAATGGCTACAGTTGCTTTAGGTATTGTTGCTATTATTATGGGTATTGCATTTGAGAAACAAAATATCGCGTTCGTTGTTGGTTTAGCGTTTGCTATCGCTGCATCAGCTAACTTCCCGGTATTATTACTTTCAATGTATTGGAAAAAGTTAACTACTCGCGGTGCTGTTATAGGTGGTTCTTTAGGTCTTGCTACTGCAGTTATATTAGTTATACTTGGTCCGATCGTATGGGTTCAAATATTTGGAAACGAAGAGGCGATCTTCCCTTATAAATACCCTGCATTGTTCTCGGTAACTGTATCGTTTGTTGCAATTTGGTTCTTCTCTATAACTGACAAGTCTCAAAATGCTAAAGATGAGCACGAAAAATTTGAAGCTCAATATATCAGAAGTCAAACTGGTATTGGAGCAGAAGGTGCATCAGAGCACTAGTTTTATAGGTAAGTGGATCTATCCACTTACCGTTTTTATTATTATGGAGAAATATCTTTGAGTATATTAGACCAAAGAAAACTTATAAAATCTATACACCCTTTTGATCTCTTGGGAGAGAAGGATATAGACAATCTCATGGGCAAAATTGATATAGCCTACTATACCAAAGACACTCTTCTGCTCTCAAAAACACTCCCCTCTATTGCATTTTATATTATTATTAAAGGTTCTGTTACAGAATATATTGATGATGAGATTCATAACGTATATTCTTCAGGTGACAGTTTTGATGCAGATGCATTGATATACAATAAAACAGATGGAAGATTTATAGTTGAAGAAGATCTGATCTGTTATGAGATCAAAAAAGAAGATTTTTTAGACCTCATGCAGGACAAACGTGTTCAAGGCTATTTTTTATCAGACTTCGTATCTCGTCACCAAAACCTAAAAAGCCACGAATCCCAAAGTGAACTTACGCCTTTTTTAATTGCAAGGGTTAGAGACATATATATTCATCAAGCTTGTTTAGTGGATGAAAGTAGCTCTATTTTTGAGGCACTTACAAAACAAAATGAGTTAAAAGCAAAAGTTATTTTAGTTAAAACTCAAAACGGATATGAGATCGTTACAGACACAGACCTAAAAGAAAAGGTTCTCTTGAGCGGTCTTGATGTAAATGAAAAAGTCTCAAAAATATCTACACCTGGAATTATATCAATAGATGTGAATGATTTTTTGTTTAACGCACTTTTACTTATGACTCACAATGAGATCAAAAGACTTGTGGTCACTGATGAAGATAAAATTATCGGAGTTTTAGAACAGCTAGATCTACTTTCGTATTTTGCTAATCATTCCCATTTAATAGCTGTACAGTTAGATAAAGCAAACTCTATAGAAGATTTGAAAGACATACAAGGGGATCTAAGCAATCTAATAACGATCCTAAAAACAAAAGGTGTAAAAACAAGATACATAACAAAGTTGGTATCAACTCTAAATATCAAGATATATAAAAAAATATTTTCTATGGTTATGCCAGAGGAGTTAAAAAAGGAATGCTGTTTAATTGTACTTGGTAGTGAAGGCAGAGATGAACAGATAATTAAAACAGATCAGGACAATGCTTTGATCATAAGAGACGGTGTGGATGTAGAACTGTTTCGTGAACCTATGAAAAAACTTAACTCTCATTTACTTGAGCTTGGTTTTCCAGAGTGTCCAGGTAATGTAATGGTTACAAATGAATTTTGGCGTAGAGATGTAAGTTCTTATAAGGCACTTATAAAATCTTTAGCTATTTCTATGGAAGAATCACAGCTTCAAACTTTGAGCATAATAGTTGATGCAAAAGCAGTAGCTGGTGATGAAGAACTTTTAGATGAGATAATAAGTTTTTTACACTCATATTTTGAATCTCGCGATGATATTTTGGCTCACATGTCAAAGGCAGTGCTTAATTTTGAAACGCCGTTGTCGTTGTTTAGTTCTTTTGTAACTGACAAATCGCATGATGATAAATTAGATATAAAAAAAGGAGGAATATTTGCTTTAGTTCATGGTATTAGAACACTTTCATTAGAGTACCAAGTAAATGAAACTAATACGGTCGAGCGCATAAAAGAGTTGAATAATAAAGGTGTAATAGATAAAAATTTTGCAACTGAATTAATAGAGAGTTTTGATACCTTAAGTGCTATCAGGTTGGAAGGACAAAGTATAGATAAAGATGAAAACTTTGTTAACCCCTCAAAGCTTGAAAAAAATCAAAGAGATCTTTTAAAAGACAGTTTCAAAATAGTAAATAAATTCAAGAAATTCATGAGTTTTCATTTTCACTTGAATATGGTTGTGTAATGTTTAAAAGTTTTTTTCGTGAGCTTTCAAAAAAAAGAGATCTAAAGCGTCTAAAAGATGATAGATTTAAGTTTCTTTTTGAGGAAGATACGAGTGGTGAATATGTTGTTTTTGATACTGAAACAACAGGTTTAAATCCAAAAAAAGACGACATATTATCAATAGGGGCTGTTAAAATAAAAGACAACAAAATATTGACATCACAAACGTTTGAGATGTTCATACAAAACTATTGCGATATTAGCAGTGAAAGTAAGAAGATTCACGGTATAAGAGAGGTTGATCTTGTTAATGCAAAAACAACTTTAGAAGTTATCCCGGAATTTCTAAAATTTATAGGTTCAAGGCCGTTGGTTGGGTATTACTTAGAGTTTGATATAGCCATGATAAATAAGTATGTAAAACCCCTTCTTGGGATTAAACTTCCCAATAAACAAATAGAGGTATCAGAGATCTATTATAATCAAAAAATAGAGTTCATTCCGCAAGGTAACATTGATTTGAAATTTGATACAATACTTAAAAACTGTGACGTTCCAAATATGGGCGCACACAACGCTGTGAATGACGCGATAATGACAGCAATGATATACTTAAAACTAATAAAAGGAAAGAATAATGTCAGATAAAAAACCAGTTTTTCAACCAAATGCAGAGTTTGCAAAAAATGCAAATATAGGAAGTATGGATGAGTACCATGCGCTGATGAATAAAGCAAAAGAAGATTACGAAGGTTTTTGGGGTGATTTTGCTAAAGAAAAAATTGATTGGATTGAACCATTTACTAATGTTTTAGATGATTCAAATATGCCGTTTGCAAAATGGTTTGAAGGTGGTAAATTAAATGTATCTACTCAATGTATAGATAGACATTTAGATACTCGTAAAAATAAAGCTGCAATTATCTTTGAGGGTGACCGTGGTGATAAGCAAATTATTACATATCTGGAACTTTATTATGAAGTAAATAAGTTTGCTAACCTTTTAAAAGAAGATTTTGGAGTTAAAAAGGGTGACCGTGTAGTAATCTATATGCCAATGATACCTGAAGCTGCATATGCTATGCTTGCATGTGCTAGGATCGGTGCTATCCACTCTATCGTATTTGGTGGATTCTCTTCTGAGGCTCTTAAAGACAGAATCGAAGATGCAGAAGCTAAAGTCGTGATTACAGCTGATGGAGCTTTTAGAAAGACTAAGCCGTATATGTTGAAGCCTGTTGTTGATGCTGCCATCGATGCAAACTCTCCAGTTGAGAAAGTACTTGTAGTTGAGCGTAACCATGAAGATGTTGAGTGGGTAGCTGGTCGTGATTATTCTTATAACGAACTAATCAAAGACAAGTCTGGTAAATGTGAAGCTGAAGTTATGGATTCTGAAGATCCTTTATTCTTACTATATACATCAGGTTCTACTGGTAAACCAAAAGGTGTTCAGCACAACTCTGCTGGTTATATCCTATGGGCTCAAATGACTATGGAATGGGTATTTGACGTAAAAGAAAATGATACTTACTGGTGTACAGCCGATGTTGGTTGGATCACAGGTCATACTTACATAGTTTACGGTCCACTTGCAATGGGTGCTACAACAGTTATGTTTGAGGGTGTTATTACATTCCCAGATGCTGGTCGTCCTTGGAAAATGGTTGAAGAGTATAAGATAAATCAATTCTATACAGCTCCAACTGCAATCCGTGTACTTCATAAAATGGGTGAAGATGAACCAGCTAAATATGACATCAGCTCTTTAAAAGTTCTTGGAACAGTTGGTGAGCCGATAGATCCACCTGCATGGAAATGGTATTATGAAGAGGTTGGTGCTTCTAAATGTGCTATCGTTGATACTTACTGGCAAACTGAGACTGGTGGTCACATAGTTTCTCCACTTCCAGGTGCTACTCCTATCAAACCTGCATGTGCTACTTTGCCACTGCCGGGAATCATGGGTGAGATCTTAGATCCTGAAACTGGTGAGAGAGTAGGAGAGGGTGAGAGTGGTTACATGTGTATCACTAAGCCTTGGCCTTCAATGATCCGTGGTGTATGGGGTGATGAAGAAAGATTCAAAAAATCTTACTTCGGCGATGTTAAAAAAGATGGCAAACCTGTTTACTTTACTGGTGACGGTGCGAACTATGATGAAGATGGTTATATCACTATTACAGGTCGTACAGATGACGTTATCAATGTATCTGGTCACCGTATGGGAACTGCAGAAGTTGAAGCTGCTATCAAAAAACACGCTAATGTTGCAGAAGTTGCAGTTGTTGGTAAACCACACCCACTAAAAGGTGAGGGTATCTTTGCATACGTTGTTTTAAAAGCTGATGAAGGTGTAGCTGATGAAGTTGAAGAAGTTAAAGCTATCAACGGAATCATTAAAAAAGAGATCGGTAACATCGCTTTATGTGATGATATGATCTTTGCACCAGGTCTTCCAAAAACTCGTTCAGGTAAGATAATGCGTCGTATCTTACGTTCTATCGCAAAAGGTGAGGCTATCACTCAAGATATCTCAACTCTTGAAGATCCAAGCGTAGTTGCAAAAATTGAAGCTATGGTAAAAGGTTAAGAACCTTTTCCTAAGCTCACAAGTGCTATAATTTCATAATTTATTTATAGGAAATATCTTATGGAACTATGTGTAGCACTTGACTTACCTACAAAACAAGAAAACCTAGATCTAATTCACAAGATCAAAGAACACAATGTCTGGCTGAAAGTCGGACTTCGTACTTACATACGTGATGGTGAAGAGTTTTTAAAAGCTATCAAACAAATTAATCCTGATTTTAAAATATTTTTAGACCTGAAACTTTATGATATTCCTAATACTATGGCTGATGCAGCTGAATCTATAATGGGGCTTGGAGTTGACATGTTTAACGTTCATGCCAGTGCAGGTGCTCGTGCTATGAGTACTGTTATGCAAAGGTTGGAAAAATATGAAAATCGTCCACTTGTTTTAGCTGTAACTGCACTAACATCATTTAGTGAAGATGAGTTTAGTTCTGTATATGAAAGCTCTATAGCTAATAAGGCTGACCAGTTTGCAAAAGATGCACAGACAAGCGGGCTTGACGGTGTCGTATGTTCAGCATTTGAGAGTGAGTCTATTAAAAATATTACATCTGATTCTTTTATGACATTAACACCCGGTATTCGCCCTTTCGGTGAGGATGCAGGTGATCAAAAACGTGTAGCAGACGTAGCATATGCAAAAAGTGCAAAGGTTGATTTTATAGTAGTAGGACGTCCTATTTACCAAGCACAGAACCCTGCTGAAGTAGTTGAAAAAATATTAGAACAAATATAATACATGTACAAAAAAAGTATTTCGTAAAAAATGGAGATTTTAAGCTGTATATTATGATACACTTATTATAATTTCCCTCTTCAAAAGGACGAGTGGGTGAGTGGCTGAAACCACATCCCTGCTAAGGATGCGTATGGGTAACTGTACCGAGAGTTCGAATCTCTCCTCGTCCACCACTTGAATTTTAATAATCCAACAAAAATCATTTTCCAAAAATAAAAAAGTTTACATATGTAGCACTGTCTTAAAATTTAAATAACCCATTAAACTATATATTCTTATAATAAAAGAAATTTGTTTTAGATATAATAGATATCAAATAACATATATGGATTTAATATGAAAACAAAAGGTCGAATACTTTTTTATAACCTTCAAACCGGAAACGGAAAACTTATATTAGATACAAAAGAGAAACTAGATTTTTCAGTCGATGTATGGGATGATTTTGAAGTAGGACCGGAAGCTAATATATTAGTAGAATGTGATATTGACAATCGAATAATAAAAAGTATAATAGTCCCCTCAGAAAATCAACACATAATACAAAATAAGCATCAAGTACAAGGTGATATTGTCTCTTTAGGAGATGAAAAAGCTCCTAAATATAGTGTTACTCAGACACTTCAAAGTTATTTTAGCCACATAGAAGATGTTATAGGAGAGCCACCGGAGATCATTAACACAAAAGCTCAACTTGACTACTTCTTATCTAAACGTTTTTTACTTACAGCATACAACAATCTTAGAAGTCTTGATCCATCTTTGCATGAACATAGAGAGATAAAAGAGAAGTTTACTACTATTGAAGGTTTAGAAAAAGCATATAAAAGTCTAAATGAAAAAGTAGATATTCCTGAACTTGCTTTTGAGATGATATTTTTACGTGTTCAGCCAGCATATATACAGTATCAAAAGCAAAAAGAAAAGTGTCTTAACGGCATCCCGGTATTAACTAAGCTAATAAATTCACTTGAACCTGAAATAAAAAGAGGTGAAGAAAATTTAAAATCAATATCAAATAAAAAAGTACAGACAGAGTTAAAAGAAAAACTGAAAAAAATCCGCGGTAGATATGTTGATGCAATACATGAAAGAGCTTGTTTAAGTGAAGAGTTATCTGAGATGGTAGATGTAAAAGCTATATATACGGAAAAATATTTCCGTGAATTTGAAAGAGAATTGTCTATACTTCAAGTGAAATATAAAGACATGATATCAAGGATCCTTAACTATAAAGCATACGATCTTGATGTCTCTATATGGAAAAATGCAAGTAACTCAAGGTTGATACAAGAATTTTTTAGAGATGCAGGTATCAAAGGCGGTTACTCTACTAAAACATTTTTGCGTTATTATCTAGATACTCTTGATAAAGAAAAACTCAAAGATGAACAAGAAGAACTTTTCAAGTTACTAAAGCATTTAGAAAGATAAAAGAATTTTAATTTTTAATTAATTAGTATTTATGATATTATGTTGCTAAGTATTTTTAAAGGACTGCTAATGCAAAAGTCAATGGGATATTATTTATCAATTTTAACTTTATCTACTTTATTGAGTGTACCTGCTTATTCAAACTCGTTGGATATAAAAGAGGGAAAATGGTCTTGGTCTATGAGTATGGAGATGATGGGTATGATGATGCCACCTGTTACATACGATGCCTGTGTAACTAAAGATGACGTAGTACCGCAACAACAAAATCAAGCTGATGGTTGTAAAATATTACAAAACAAGATTTCTAATAATACAGTAACATGGAAAGTTGAATGCCGTGGTGAAAATGGAAAATCTACTTCTACAGGAAAACTTATTTATACTAAGACTACTGCAAATGGTGAGATAGTTGTAACTACTCAAGGCGCAAGTATGGTGTCAAAGCTCAAAGGAAAGTATATAGGTGGTTCTTGTAAGTAGTTTTAAAAACCTATACTTATCCCTTGTCTTTTAATATTAAAAATATTCAAGTTCTTAATATTCTTCTTCTTCAACGTATTTTGCAAGAACTTCTTCTATCTCGAACATCTCTTCATAAGTTAAGTTACTATCTTGATCAAATTCATCAAAATGATTTATATAATGACAAAAATTCATATCTTCAACTTCTACTATTTGACTCTCATACATTGTAAACTCCTTATATCTTGCAGTTTAACTACAAGTTGTATGTATATATTTATACTATTGCATATGCTGTGCCATTTAGATAACGTAGAAAAAAATATAACTCCAAGTGCCTTATTTAAGGCTTTTAAGAGGTATTTTATTGGTTACAATTTTGTTATTAAGAAAATATTACGAAAAAATAAATACTACATTTTTGTCATTTAAAATAGTATGTTACAAAAATGTAGGATTTGTGTATATAGTAGAATTAAGACTAGATTCTGGTATAAATTTTTTTATTTACTATTGTTTAAATTATATTCTTGAATAAATTCTCGTGCATTATCACCTCTCCAGTATTCTGCAAGGCCGATCAAACCATCTACAAGATAACGTGTCTTATACCCTTTTAGTTTTAAAAATGTTCGTGCCATAATTGCTCTGTCCTTATGTGGACATGCTGTAACTATGACTTTTGATCTATCAAGTTCATTTAAACGTTTTGGCAATTCATTTATCGGAATATTTATTGAGGATGGCATATGCCACGCTTCATATTCTTCTTTAAATCTTATATCCACAAGTTGAGCTTTATTTTCTTCAAGCAACACGGTTAGCTCTACTTTGTTTATTTTCATAGCTTTACGCTCTTCGTATGTATAGCTTGTGAGATATGCATCATAACTTATTTTTGTATTTTCTGCAAAAAGAAATACTGTAAAAAAAACTAATATTGGTAAAACTTTTTTCATTCTAAGCCCTTATTTTGTGTATAAGTGTGTCACACCAAGTCCTGTTTCTATATCAAATCCATTTTTTGCCCAGTTCTTAAGTCCGCCTTTTAGGTTTACTGCATTCTTATACCCTAGTTTGCGCAGGGTCTGAGCTGCAAGAGCACTACGGAATCCTCCGCGACAGTAAGTTACAATGGGTGCATTTTTATCTTTGATTTTATTTAGAACTTCAAATTCAAGACTTCCTCTAGTAATGGCATAATGCTCATCTGCAAAAATCTCTCCTTCAGCGCGTTGGTTTATTTCTCTAATATCTAGCAGTATTACGTACTTGTCATCAGCCAACATTTTTTTTAGCTCTTTAGGTTCCATCTCTCCAGTTTCTTGTTTGGCTTTGTTAATCAATTTATTTGTTTCAGGATGGATCGCAAAAAGTGTTGTGCTCATCATCATTATCAATAAAACTTTTATTATGTTTTTTTTCATAATTGCATTCCTCTTTACTTAAATATGCTAATTTCATAAATTATATCATATATCAACTCCATCCCAAAACTCATTATAGTCTAAGTTTGTCATGGCATTTTCATCTTCTAAGTTTTTTTCTAAAAGTTTTTTTTGTTCATTTTCGAAGTATTGTTCTAAGGCTTCTTTTAAAATAGTGTTGGCATCTTTTTTTAAGATGTCGGTATAAGCCTGAAGTTCTTCTACCAGTTTATTATTCAATTCAAATTCAAAGCTGTTATTCATTTATGTTCTACCTTCTTATATTTTATAATTCATGGTAATATATCTGACATATTCTTTTTTTAAAATAAATTCTTCAACCTGCATAATGACTGTACTCAGGTACAATATACTTCAAGTGCATAATAAAAATATAATAACGTAATAATAAATAAATTTAAGGGGTGCATCATGGCAACTGTAATAGGAAAGATTAAAAGTTTAGACGGTGGTAAGTTCTATGTTAAATCACAAGACGGTTCATTACACGAGGTTTCAGAGGGGACTGAAATACTTGAAGGTCAATCGTTAGTTGGTGCTAATTCTAATGCTGAGATAGACGGTGCAGTAATTTCATTATCTGATGGTAGTGATGTTATTATGCTTGGAAATCAGGAACAAATGTTTGATGTAATGCTTGTTCAACCTGAATTTGCAGCGGCAGAAGTTGTAACTAAGGGTGATGCTATTCAAAACCTAATTCAAGAATATGGTGATGAAATTGATCTAGATGATATAGAAACTGCTGCAGGTGAAGAAACTGCTGTAGAATCTTCAGATGCTGGAGAAGCTGCTTTTGCTGAGTCTAATGATGCTGCTACTGATGTTAAAGCTGCCCCTAAAGTTAATAAGTTTGATAATGACTTAGAAGAAAAAGAGGAAGAAGACAAAGAAGATGAGGGTGATGAATTAGATGTATTAGAGGAAGATGCAGTGACTAATGGTGACACGGATTCTGATACAGACACAGATACGGACAGCGATACTGATACGGATTCTGACACTGATACAGATACAGATACGGACAGCGATACTGATACAGACACTGATACAGATACGGATACGGATTCAGACACAGACACTGACACAGATACGGATTCAGACACTGACACAGATACGGATTCAGACACAGATACTGACAGCGATACTGACACAGATACTGATACGGATTCAGACACTGACACTGACACAGATTCGGACACAGATACAGATACAGATTCTGACACTGACAGTGACACAGATACGGATTCTGACACAGATACAGATACGGACAGCGATACTGATACAGACACAGACACTGACACAGATGCGGACAGCGACACAGACACAGATACAGATACTGACACTGACACAGATACGGATGCGGATTCAGACACTGACAGCGATACTGATAC
>Ga0193955_1001569_pt1 | contig 10659 bp, 10 predicted proteins | sample BB_6_MG_FD_140343 | JGI IMG/M metagenome (GOLD analysis project Ga0193955, IMG submission 140343) | Microbial mat bacterial communities from the Broadkill River, Lewes, Delaware, United States - BB_6_MG | ecosystem: Environmental > Aquatic > Freshwater > River > Microbial mats | place: USA... | reverse complement strand
TTGGTATTCTGCCTGCGCATTGGGCGTTGGGGGCCTTTTTTACCGCCACTTCGATGATCGGCTTTATGGCCGGTGCCGGGATTGTGGTGCGAAATTCCATTATCCTGGTGGATTTTATTGAACTGCGCCGAAGTCATGGCCTGCCATTGGCCGAAGCTGTGGTGGAAGCCGGTGCCATCCGGTTCAGGCCCATGCTGCTGACGGCCCTGGCCGTTGTGGTGGGCGCGTCAGTGATTCTGGCAGATCCTATTTTCCAGGGCCTTGCCATTTCGTTAATGTTTGGTGAGATTGCCTCCCTGCTCATTTCCAGGATGGCGGTACCGGTGTTGTATTACATGGTCCAGAAAAAATCATAAAAAAGGCAAGGATGGCTTCGGCAAAAAAGCCGATGTGATCATATCTCTTGAGAGCTATCAGCCATGCGCTGATAGCTCATTTTCCGTTAATCCTCATCAATGCGATGCTCTCAATTCTTTTACGAACGCTTTCATCTGTTCTGCCATATAAATCGTCAAAGATTTTAGACCATTATAATAGCATAATATAAATCCCGAATAAAATTCTTTGTTTTTGATGTTACGAAATTTCGTCATGCCCATTGAGGATGCCTTTATATTCCCCTCTGGCAACGCCCGACTAAAAAGTATTGTACAAAATTTTATATCTTTAGTATCCTTTGTATTCAATATTTCTATTTAATTTCGCAGAGTAAATCTTGGAGGCACAATATGTTGGCTCGTTTAAGCGTTAAAGGGCGCATGTATCTTATTATTGCATCTATTCTTCTTCTTTTTATTCTCATGGCTTGGATAGCCCACCAAAGTAGTTTGAAATCAAGGGAAATTGGTGTGGAAAAAGCTGGTCAGGTCATGTTGAATCTTCAAAAAGATAAGCTCAAGGTTGCCACCCATTCGATTGCCGTCTCCTTGGGTGCAATTCTTGAAAACCTCGAAGGCGAACAAGAAAAATATCGCGCCATCCGGTCTACCATTGACGATATCCGGTTCGAAGCGGATAAATCCGGCTATTATTTTGCTTACCAGGATACAACGAACGTTGCCTTGCCTACTAAAAAAGAAATGCAGGGTAAAGACCTGGGGGGCTTGGCAGATAAGAATGGTGTTTATCTGGTGAAAGATTTAAGGGATATGGCCAAAGAGGGCGGGGGCTTTGTTCATTATGTCTGGCCAAAACCCGGTGCCGGCGATGTGCCGAAACTTAGCTATGCCGAAATGATTCCCGGTACGGACATCTGGATCGGCACAGGCATATATATCGATAATATTGATGAGATGAAAGTGCGGATTAATGATGATTCTAATCTGAAAATTGGTAAATTTATAACCAAGATGATCATCCTTTCAGGGATATTTTTTGTCTGCATCGTCGCCTTGTGCCTCCGGATCGTTTTCGGCATCGGTAAGTCCTTGACCAATATGATATCTTCTTTTGAAGATATTACAACAGGTGAAGGCGATCTGACCCGGCGCATAAAAATTGATTCTAAAGATGAGTTCGCAAAATTAGGCGCGTTATTTAACGTATTCATTGAAAATCTCCAGAAAATCATACTCAATATCTATGGAACCAGTGAAACGGTAGATGAATCTTCAAATGTTGTTAAAAAATTGAACACGCAACTCAGTGAGAGACTGGCGCACATCTCAAATAGTTTTGGTGTTGTTTCCGAGTCCTGTGCCAAGACCAGCGAAAACATGAATTCGGTCTCCGCTTCCATGGAACAAGCCACGACCAACGTGGAGACGGTTGCTGCGGCAGCTGAAGAGATGAGCGCTGCCGTAGATGAAATTGCGAAAAATACAGCCAGTGCAAGACAGACAACGGATCAAACCGTAGCACTTGCCCAAACAATTTCAACAGAAGTTAAAACGCTTGGAAATGCTGCCAATGAAATCGACCAGGTTACTGCAAGCATAACCGATATTTCAGAACAGACAAATCTTTTGGCCTTGAATGCGACCATTGAAGCTGCCAGAGCCGGTGAGGCCGGCAAAGGATTTGCCGTTGTCGCAGGCGAAATTAAGAGCCTGGCACAGCAGACGGCGATGGCAACACTGGATATCCGGACCCAGATAGAAAATGTTCAACAGGCCGCAAACGCAACCATTGAGCGCATCGGCGAAGTCAATCAGGTGATTGAAAATTCCAGCAGTGTTGTAAATAACATCGCATCGGCCGTGGAAGAGCAGTCTGCTGCGACCCGGGAAATAGCTGAAAACGCTTCCCAGACCGCTTTGGGAATCAAGGATGTAAATAGAAATGTGGCGGAATCAACCGTTCAGTTGGATAAAATTAATTCGGAAATAAATGAACAGCGAACATCAATCGAAGAGGTCGCGTTCTCGACTGTTGAAGCCGATATCAATTCAAATGAAATGCGCATCATGTCCCAATCCCTTGCGGATTTGGCAAACAGATTCCAGACCGGGGAGAGAAAGTTTAATATCGGTAAGATCAAGATTTCCCATCTGGCCTGGCGTACAACATTGGAGGCCGTGATCCGGGGGGTTAAAACAATGAAGCCGGAAGAGGTTACGTCACATTTGGCGTGTGAACTCGGCACCTGGTATTTTGGTCCCGGCCAGGTCTTCTCATCTTATGAGGAATTTGAGGAGATGGGCGTCTGGCATGAAAAAGTTCACGGTATTGCAAAAAATATCGTTGCATTATGCGCCCAGGGTGAAAGCCAGAAAGCAAAACCCCTGCTCAATGATTTTAAGGAAGCACGAGAGAACTTGTTTAGATTGTTGGATTCAATATATCTTAGATAAAAGAGAGGCGTAAATTATGATTGCCATTTTGGGGGGGAGAGCGGTAAAAATAGGTAATACGATTAAATTTTCGCTATCTGTATCTTGTAAGTTCACTCATACAATATCGGGATAAATTTAGGAGAAAGCTATGCGTTTTCCGTTTATAGCCGCTGCAATGACGGCCTTTTTCTTTTCTTTCGCCTGGCCGCTGGTTGCAGAAGAAAAAAGATTTGTGGGCATTGAAGCCTGTATCGACTGCCACCAGGAGCAATATGACACTTTTATGAAACATTCCAAAAAAGCACACTCTTTTCTAAATATCAAAAAAATGGAAAAAAAATTGACTGCCCAAGAGTACGCGGAATGTTTTCAATGCCATACCACCGGTTATGGCAAGCCCGGTGGGTTCGTATCAGAAACTCAAACCCCTGGATTGAAAAATCCCGCGTGTGAAGTATGTCATGGGCCCGGCAGTGTCCATGTCGAGACACAAGATCCGGACGATATTATCGCTGATATAACCATGGAACATTGTATCAGTTGCCATGACAAAGACCGGATTGACGAATTTAACTTTGAGCCACTGGTCTTCAGCGGTGCCCATTAATTCAATCGTTTCGCTCTGACGTTCTTTTCCACATCGCCACAAGCGTACAAACAGCCCGCTTAAAAAGTGTTAATTTCAATTGAGGACAGCGCAATGAATCCAATTTTTGAAAAGATCAACAGCCGGTTATGGATCAAAATAATGCTTCCTGTCAGTTTCGTTATCATCCTGGCCATGGGTATTTCCCTGTGGTTCAACGTCAAGAATCAGAAACGTCTGGGAATGGACCAGCTTGATGCCCAGAATAAAAGCCTGACCCAGGCTGTTGAGGGTGGGATGTTCGATGCCCTTTCCATCGGGGATAACGACACGGTCAGGCAGCAGTTTAAACGATTGGGCGAAGAAGTCGCCAACATGAAGGTGTATGTATACGATTTTAATAAACACATCTCATTTTCAACCGACCTTGCTGCTGTGGGTAAATCCGTAGACGATTATATCAATGAAACTGCAAATAACGATGTTAACCGAACGATCAAGCAGGGAAAATCTTCCCATGCCTCTTTTATCACAAGTTTTGGCCAGGAAGATTATATTATAAAAAATGAACCGATATTAAATGAGAGAAGATGTTACCACTGCCACGGAAAAAGGGATGTTTTAGGCGGCATCTCGGTGCTCTCTTCCATGGTGCCGATTCAACAAGGGATTGCCAAGGCTGAAAAGACAAGCGTTTTAATTTCCTCGGCCGGCTTGATGATCACCATTTTCTCGATTTGGCTGCTTTTTGTATTACTTGTGAACAAAAAGGTCGGCAGAGTACTGGCAACTGCTGACAGACTTGGTGATAAAGACTTTACCCATATCGATGAGATTGGTCCCGGAGATGAAATCAACCATATTCTCAACCGGCTTAACTTCGTTACAAAAGAGCTTGGCGGCACCATCCGGCAGGTTGTTGCCAATTCCACAGAACTTGCCGGCGCCTCCAACCATATGAATCAGATTGCCCAGACGTTGGATGCTTCAAGTTCCAATGCATCTGACAGGGCCTCCCAGGTTTCCGTTGCGGCAGAAGAGATGAGTGTTACCAACAAAACCATTACCTCTGCCATGGACGATGCCTCAGCCAATATGCAGGCGTTTGCAACTGCTGTTAGCGAGATGGGGAGCACCAGTGTTGAAATCTCCAAAAACGCCTCGGACACCAAATTCGTCATAGATGAACTGGTGACGGGGTTTGAGCAGATTCTTAGTGGGGTGAAAGATCTGGGTCAACAGGCCCATGATGTGGATGCCGTCACCGATGAGATCCGTACCATTTCCGAGCAGGTTTCGCTGCTGGCGTTGAATGCCAAAATAGAAGCTGCCAGGGCCGGAGAGGCAGGAAAGGGGTTTGCGGTTGTGGCCCAGGAGATCACTGAACTGGCATTGGACAGTAACCAGGCCACACTGAAGGCAGATGAAAAACTGGCCGCCATTAAATCCGTGGCCGAAAATTTAACCGTTCGGGTAACAGGCCTTGCGGAAAATGTCAAAAACAGTGATCAGGCGATAACAGGCATTGCCGCTGCCGTGGAAGAGCAAAACGTTTCCACCCAGGAAATTTCCCAAAGTATTGTTACGGTAAGTGAAAAGATTACAGAAGTAAATGAGAACGTCACCCAGGGTGCCATTGCGGCCGATGAAATTGCCCAGTCTGTTGTGGGGGTGGACGAGGTGTCGGCGGACGTCGGACGGGAAAGCCGGGGACTTAGTGAAAGTGCCCATGAGTTATCCAAAATGGCCCAGGACTTTTCCGATATGATGAAACAATTTAAAGTGTAGCGGTATTTCTTGGGGGGGCATTTTCGTTCTTTATGGCCCGTCATGGCCTGGTTCAGTTGATTGCGTGAAAAAAAACATATGGCACAAAATTTGTATTCTATATTCACAGGATTTACTGGGTAAAATGAAGCAGGCTTAGATACGAGTTTGTTTAACATTGAATCATAAGGAGAGAATGATGGCTGATAAGGACTCAAAAAATCGCAGAATAAAAGGAATATGCCCGCAGTGCGGATGCAGTCATTTATCAACAATGACCGAAGAAGAGATCAAAGAGAAATATCCTGACCTTGAAAATGCCACCATGGAATGCTCAGAGTGCCTGGCCACCATGGATTTGGGTTTTGACGACCTTGACTGAAAGCAGACCGGGGTGTTGGCGTTAAAAACATCCCGGTGTTGATGTGTTTCAAGAAAACGGCCACAGCATTTTGCTATGGCCGTTTTCTTGTTTTGAGCATGGGCATTCCTGGACGTGATGAGTAAACCTGTTGATACAGTGTTGTGTCGAATTCCAAAAACGAATCGAAACATAGTTGTCTTGTCCCAAGCCGTGCAGCATCCGGGCAATAAGGGATTAGATTAAAAGCTGCTTAATATCCCTTGCTATTTTTTCAGGTTTAGTGACCGGGGCATATCGCTTCACCGGGTTGCCCGAACGATCAATGAGAAATTTAGTAAAATTCCATTTAATCGCCTTTCCGGCCAATCCGGGCTGCTTCCCTTTTAGGAGACGAAACAACGGATGGGTGTTTTTGCCGTTCACATCGATTTTTTCAAACATGGGAAAGGTCACGCCGTAGTTGATGGCGCATACCTGGTGAATCTCTTCTGCTGATCCGGGATCCTGACCGGCAAACTGGTTACATGGAAATCCCAGTACACAAAATCCCTGGTCCCTGTATGCCTCATAAAGGGTCTGCAACCCTGCAAACTGGGGAGTAAAGCCGCATTTGCTTGCTGTGTTTACAACCAGTAAAACCTTTTCCTTAAATTTTGCCATGCAGATACTTTTGCCCTGAAGCGTTGTCAGGGAGATGTCATAAATATCCATTACGAATCAATTTCCTTTATCAGTTTTTTTATGGCCAGTTCCTTGGCCTTGGCTTCAACCTCCACCGTAATATTCAACGTCAGCCAATTGGGGGGCAAATCCCCGGGATTTATAAAATCATGGTGTTTGCGTGGATTTGGCGCGTCCCATCCATCCTTGGGAGAGGATATATGGAATAACGGCTCCCGGTCCCATGTGCCTATGCTCTGGGTTGTGGCGCTTTCAATGGAAAGGCCGTCACCAAGGCATCTGTGGTGGTGGACATCGTATACCAGGGGGATTTTAAGTTGTCTGCACACCGGCAACAGATCCTGGGGGGGGGTAGCTTCTGTCATCATTTTCAAGGGTCAATCGTTTTCTGACCGGTTCCGGCAGGGTTTCGACGGTTTTTATCAGACGCAGGAGCGCGGCGGGCTTATCGTTATACACCCCGCCTGCATGGATATTTATCACATCCGCATTGACCCACCGGGCCACCTGGGCCTGATATTCAAGGTCTGCCACCGATTTTTTGACCACATCCGGATTGGGTGAGTTCAGGATGACAAACTGGTCCGGATGAAAGGTGGTTCTGATGTCGTTTGCCTTGCTGAAACGGCCGCAGTGTTTAAACGCTTCAATGATTTTATCTGCACCGGGAAGATCACCCATATTATAGCCCATCTGGGGGTGTGTCTTTAACGGAAGAATTTGACTGTTGATTCGAAACGATCCGATTTGATTCTCCCGGCAGAATTCCAGGGCCTTTAGCAGATTGTCTGCATTGACCTCGCACAAATCAGCCAGCCGATGCAATTGTTCATTTCTGGAAAATTTTTCAAGGTATTTTGCCGTGGTTCTTCGAAATTTAACAGGATAGTCTTTGAATATGCAGCACAGGCCGAATCTGATCATTCTGATTCCTTGGAAGATTTTTAATGATATCTTAAATGTTTGTATCTTATCAAAGATCTATTCCGGGTTCAAACGCTCTCGGCCTGGTTTTGAGATTCAAACTGCGTCCTATTGATTTTTTGATTTGATTTTATGAAAGATGGTTTTATTTTGTTTGAGTTAAATAAAGATGGTTTGTCCAAATATTATGATGGCTTTTCTGTCTTTTATGATGAAATAAACAGGAGAGGGCAGTATGAAAAAAATAGGAATAATCGTTGGCAGTCTTAGAAAAGAATCTTTTAATCGTGCTGTGGCAGAATATATGGCCTCGGTCGCTCCTGAAAGCTATTTCGTAAGCTTCCCCGATATTGGCAAATTAGAACTCTACAACCAGGATCTGGACGATACGCCCACCGACGCCTGGGTTGAATTCAGAAACGAAATAAAAGCCCTGGATGCCCTTTTATTTGTGACGCCCGAGTATAACAGATCCATTCCAGGCGTATTAAAAAATGCTGTTGACATAGGATCAAGACCTTACGGACAAAGTGTCTGGACCGGAAAACCAGGTGGTGTTGTCAGTGTCTCTCCGGGAGCCATCGGTGGATTTGGTGCCAATCAACACCTTAAACAGGTACTTTCCTGTCTGAATGTCTATCTGATGAACCAGCCCGAAGCCTACGTGGGAAACATTATTGAGGCATTAGATGATTCCGGCCGGGTGGTTTCCGAACACACCCAGGCCTTTTTATCCCAATACATGAAGCGTTTTATCAAGTGGATAGACCGGTTTTAATGTTTTAAAGAAACACAACCGTTGTGTCACATTTGATTGGATAGAAAAAATATCGTCAAGGGTGCTTACTGAAGCATATTTGCCGGCAAGCACCCTTTTAAATGAAGCGATGTTTACCTGTCTAATAAACCAGGCATATGGTTACTCGGCTGCCGGTGTCGTTCCGGGCAGGGGCGCAGGCTGACGCTGTCCCAATTCCTGATCCAGAAGGTACATGCCCTGGGCTGAATCTTTAACCCGTTTAATTTTTCCCAGCACCATTCCCACACTCTCTTCTTCTTCCACCTGTTCGGTGACAAACCACTGCAAAAAGATTTGGGTGGCATGGTCTTTCTGGGCAATGGCAACGTCCATCAGGTCATTGATCATGGCCGATACCTTTTGCTCATGGGCCAGCGTATCTTCAAAAACTGCAAGGGTGCTGTCCCATTCAACCTGGGGGGCGTCAATGCCGGCCATCTTAACCCGTCCGCCTCTTTGAACGATATAGTTATAAAATTTAGCGGCATGGGTCATCTCTTCCTGGGCCTGGGCTTCCAGCCAGGCTGCACAGCCGTCCAGATCATCCGCCTTGCACTGGGCCGCCATGGACACATAAAGATATGATGAGAAAATTTCAGCATTAAGCTGTTTGTTCAGGGCATTTTCAACTTCAGGTACCAGCATAGTTTATACCTCCAATAAATTTAACAATATTGTCTAAAATTTGTATTTACAGGTTTTAGGTCGTTTTTATCCATTCGGGATGTTGAGTTTTATGTCAAATCCCATGTGGTTTTTGCCTTGCATGAAAAGGCACTTCACATAAGATTAGACCTGCATTGATAATGTCAAATCCCTTTTTTTATAGGGAAATTGGGAAAACGAATTCAGAAATTTAAATCTGAGGTTGCGGGCTGTGTCTGACCGTTATTTGGGGCCAAGCAGCAGCAGCGGAATACTGATTTGCTGCTTCAGGGTCTTTGATACACTGCCGAACAGAATCTGGCCAAAGGTTGAATGGCCGTGGGTGGCCATGGCCACAAGATCGTAGTCTCCGTCCTGAATTTCCTGGAGGATTTCTTTATCGGGTTCACCGCTGCGCTGGACCACTTTAACGTTAATGCCCTGTTTCAGCAGCTGCAGGCTTTTTTCGCCCAAAAAGGTATCTGCACTTCGGGTCAGTGCCCGGTGTTCATCCAGGGTATGGGAATGCACCACATGCAGTAAAAATACGTTGGACTGGTTTTGGAGGGCCAGCTGGGTCACATGTTCAAGTATCCGGTCATCCACCGGAGAACAGTCCATGGTAACCAGTATGTTTTTATATATTTGCATGATATCAGGCTCCTGTGACCGTGGTATAAAGCAGATAAATATTTAAAACAATGACGATGGCGGAAATGATAATGGCCGCCGTAAATTCCACCGCTCCCGAGGCAAATCGACCCATGCGCTTTTCATCCCGGCACAGCATCAACAATGGAATCAGGGTAAACGGCAGTTGGAGACTTAGGACCACCTGGCTGAAAATCAGGATTTTGTAGGTATCCATGGACAGAACAATAATCAAGAACGAGGGGATGGCCGTGGCAAAAACGGAAAATCGATATAAAAAGGTTCTGGGGTCCTCGGGCTTTCCCAGAAAACCTGTGATCACATTTACCTCAGCCATGGACGATGTCACCGAGGAGCCTACACCGGCAAAGACCAGGGCCACGGCAAAAAGAAATCCCGCCAAAGGCCCCGCCAGGGGGGTCAGGGTGGCCGATGCCTGTTCAATACTTGTGACATCTGTCTGATTTGCTGCAAACACGGCTGCCGCTACAATGATCATGGACGAATTCACCACCCATCCCATGATCATGGCCGCCAGGGTGTCGACTTTCTCATAATTCAGCTGGGCCATTTTTTCATCTTCGGAAATCCCCCATTTGCGGGAGTGAATCACATTGGAATGCAAAAAAATGTTATGGGGCATCACCACCGCGCCTAAAATAGCCATGGCAACGTAAATACTTTCCCGGTTCAAATTGGGGATTACCGCGGCTGGAAGGGCGGCGGACCAGTCCGGCTTGACGATGTAGATTTCAATGAGGTAGCACAGGGCAATAATGGCTAAAAATCCCATGATAATGGTTTCAAGACGATGGTAGCGCTGGCTGACGATCAAGAAGGTTTCAAGGCCTACAGTCACAAGGGCACCCATCCACAGGGGAAATCCGAAAAGCAGATTGAACCCGATGGCACCCCCGAGAAGTTCAGCCACATCTGTCGCAATGCAGGCAAGTACAATGGTCAGGCCCAGTATGGCCGAAACCGGTCTTGAAAAGCGATCCCTGATGTTCACGGCCAGGGATTTGCCCGTGGCAATGCCAAGTTTTGCCGCCATGTTCTGGATCACAATGAGCATAATCGTGCTCAAGGTGATCACCCACAGCAGTGAATAGCCAAACCGTGAGCCGCCCTCAATATTGGTGGCCCAGTTGCCGGGATCGATAAATCCCACCGTCACAAGGAATCCCGGCCCCAGGAATCTGAGCAGGGTTTTGAACTTAAATCTTTCCAAAAGATGCAGCATATCCGGCCTTATTTATCTTAATTGTGGCGTGGCCTGGGTACTTGGGTGTGCTGGTAGACCAGGTCGGCCCTCGGGCGTTAAAAGGAGTCTGAAAAGGCTTTGACCTCCGGATGGTCACCTAAAAAACGGTACAGGGTTGCCCGGCCCACGCCTAGCACACGGGCGGCTTTGGATTTGTTCCCGCCGGTTTTAACCAGGGCAGCCTGGACATTTTCCTGATTGAGC
>Ga0193955_1001556_pt1 | contig 10716 bp, 11 predicted proteins | sample BB_6_MG_FD_140343 | JGI IMG/M metagenome (GOLD analysis project Ga0193955, IMG submission 140343) | Microbial mat bacterial communities from the Broadkill River, Lewes, Delaware, United States - BB_6_MG | ecosystem: Environmental > Aquatic > Freshwater > River > Microbial mats | place: USA... | reverse complement strand
TTATATAAAACATTAGAGTTTACAGGGGATACAATCCAATACTTAACTATGGATGATAGATTTGCTTTATGTAATATGGCTATTGAAGCTGGTGCAAAATCTGGAATAGTAGCTTATGATGAGATTACAAAAGAGTTTTTAGATGGTAGAATACAAGTAAATGGAAGTTTAAGAGCTGAACCAAAAATTCATTATAGTGATGAAGATGCTAACTATTGTCAAGTTTTAGAGATTGATGTAGCAGCACTTGAACCAGTTATCGCTTATCCATTCTTACCTGAAAATGGTCACTCTATATCTCAAGCAGTTGCAGATAACATTAAAGTTGATCAAGTATTTATAGGAAGTTGTACAAATGGAAGATTGAGCGACTTAAAAGTTGCAAGTGAAATTTTAAATGGTAAAAAACTTGCACCTCATGTTCGAATGATTGTAACTCCTGGAACTCAAATGATTTTAAGAGAAGCTACAAAAAAAGGATATATTGATATTCTAATAGATGCTGGTGCTGTTGTATCTAATCCAACTTGTGGTGCCTGTCTTGGTGGTTATATGGGTATTTTAGGTGATGGTGAAGTTTGTATCTCTACAACAAATAGAAATTTTGTAGGGAGAATGGGAAGTCGTACATCAAAAGTATACTTATCTAACAGTGCAGTTGCAGCAGCTAGTGGTATAAGTGGATATATTACAGACCCATCTTCTATTTAAACTTTTAAAACTATACAAAAATAATTAAAAATGTATAAATAAGTAGCACATATCTTATGTGCTACTCTTAATTGATTATTTAAAGTTATCCTTTATACTAACATAACTAAATCCCTTTAATAGCAGTATATTTCCCTTAAACAAGGCATTTAAACCTTCAATTATTTATCACTAATTAAACAAAAAATTATAATTCTACTAATACCTATAAGTAAAACTAATAAATAAAATTATCTGAACACTAGTCAATTTAAGTTATGTATTATTTTGTTTGTGTTAATCTTCTTACCATAAAATTAAATTTTACAAAAAGGAAACTATGATGATTGAGAATAGAGATGTTCAAAAAGACTTAGAGCAATTAGATGCGATATTAAAAGAGCAAGGTATTTCAAGAAGAGATGCTATGAAGATGATGGGAGTTGGTAGTTTATCAGCACTTATGATGGGTGGTACAGAAGCTGAAGCTGCAACAGTTGCTCAAGCAAGTGATGCAAAAGGTAAAATTGTAATCATCGGTGGTGGTTTATCTGGTATGTCAACTGCTGCTAGACTTACAAACAATTTATCAAATCCTGATATTACTGTTATTGAACCAAATGAATTTTCAACAAGTTACCAACCAGGTCAAACACTTGTAGGTTCTGGACTTTGGGATAAAAGTGAAATAGTTTATAAAAGAGATGATTATGTTCCAGCTGGTACAAAAGTAGTAAAAGAAAAAGTAACAGATGTGGATGCAGATAACAACACTGTTACTACTGATAAAGGTACTAAAATCACTTATGATTACTTAATCGTTGCAGCAGGTGTTAAACTTAACTATGGTGCTATTAAAGGTTTAGAAGAAGCTGGAGAAGCATATGCAAATGGTGATACAACAAATGTAGTTAAAGTATTAGATTCTGTAGGAGCTTCATCTATTTATACAGCTGATGGTGCAGCAGCTACTTGGAGAAATATGCAAAAATTTGTTGCAGATGCAAAAAGTGGTAAAAAAGTAAAAGGTGTTTATACACACCCAAATACACCAATTAAATGTGGTGGTGCTCCTAAAAAGATTATGTACCTAACAAATGCAAGACTTGAAGAAGCAGGTGCTAGAGCAAATGCTGATTTACATTTCTATCCAAATGGTGGGGCAATGTTCGGTATTAAAGATTACCATGATGCCATCGTAAAACAATATGAAGCTAGAGGTATGAAATGGAGTTATAACCATAACCTTGTAGGTGTTGAAAATGGAAAAGCAATCTTTGATAAACACTGGAAAGAAAAAGGTGCATTTGATGAAGATTTAGGTGAGTATGCAATGGTTACAAAACATGAAACTGTAACTGCTGATTTTGATTTCTTACATATTACTCCACCTATGAAAGCTCCAGATGAAATTGGTAACTCTTCAGTTGGTTCAGCTAAAGGTTGGATTCCAGTAAATAAAGAAACTTTACAACATGTAAAATATCCAAATGTATTTGCACTAGGTGATATTGCTGCTGTTCCAATGGGGAAAACAGGTGGATCTGCTAGAAAACAATATGCAGTTTTAACAGCTAATGTTATTTCAATGATGGAAAAAGGTGAAATCCCTGCATCTAATGCAAAATATGATGGGTACACAGTTTGTCCACTTATTACAAGTATTGGTACAGTAATGTTAGCTGAGTTTAACTGGGCTTCTAAAAAACCAGGTAGTGGTAAAAATGCTGCTCTATTATCATTCTTAGATCCAACTCAAGAAAGATATATCTGGTGGTTATTAAAAGTTTATTTACTTAAACCAATGACACAATATGGTATGTTAGCTGGTAAAGCATAATATCAATTAACTAAAGTTTAGTTATATAAAAAGCCCTAGACCTAATGGTTTAGGGCTTTTTTATTTATATTGTATTACAATTTCAAAATTAAATTTAAAGCGAGTATATATGAAAAAAGAGATTATTATTTTTATAGGGTTATTTTTATTTTTAGCAATAGGTATGCATTTTAAACAATGGATTGATCATCCAATTGAACATCTAATGAATATGACACATGGTGGGGCTTTTGGTATACCAGGTGCTATACATCCATTTGTATTTACATTTTTAGTATATATTATTGTTAGATTTCCAGCATTAATTAAAAAACTCTTTTCGAAAAAAAAGCTTCCTAACTAATCAACTCTTTTTTTATCCGTTCCACTTCATTTTGTAAGTGGAGTAGATTAGAACTATTATCTATAATATAAGTTGCAAGAGTTTTTTTCTTTTCAATATCCATTTGATTATTAATTCGTAACAAAGCTTCATCAAAACTACAATTATCACGCTTCATTAGTCGCTGTATTTGTATCTCTTTTGGCGTGTATACGACAATAGATTTTTGAATATCGTAGTTTTGTGTTTCAAAAAAAAGTGGAATATCTATCAAGTATGGCTTTTGTTGTTTTTCAAATATCGCAGCCTCCTTAATAATCTCTTGTTTAATCAAAGGATGAATAAACTCTTCTAATCGTTTCTTTTGACTTTCATCCTTAAAAATTAAGTTTCCAAGTTTTTTTCTTAATACCTTTTGATTTTCAATATACTCTTTACCAAATAATTGCTCAATCTCTTTATAGTGTAAATCTAGAAGCTTATGTGCTATCTTATCAGCATCAATTGTCAAAAAACCATGTAGTTTAAAAAGCGATGCAACAGTACTTTTCCCTGTTGCAATTCCACCTGTTAAGACAACAGCATTGGTAAACTCTTGATTATCTTTTGGCAATACCAGTTATCCCTTTTGTGATATATGTAGGATATACAAAACTTGCATTTTGTAACTCTGTATTGTAATACTCACAACCTTCAAGTAAATCTGAAGTATGAAGTACTATTTCAGCTTGTGGATGGTATTTTTTTGAAGCAAATATTAAAGTATTATGTCCAAAACTATACGGCATACATATCCAGAAATTTTTACCAACAACTTCTAACTCTTTTTTTGACACTTCTAAATCTTTATATATAAAAGATGATTGAGTTACAAAAATACCTTTTGTTTGCTCTAAGCATCTATCAACTGATGCCATAAACATATCATCAAAATTTTCCTCTTTATTATATAAAATAATATCAAAAGTATCTTCTATATTTAAGTTATCACTAAATGTCACATCTTTACAATTATGTTTTTCTAGTTCATTTTTGAACTTTTCTGTTACTTCACCTACAACCAATATTTTATTTATATATTTATGAGAACACAAGGGTACATGTACCATCATCTCATCATAAGCAAAGTTTTTGTTATCGCAGTTTGCCATTTTGTATAAGCCTTTTAAATTAATTTTAGGTATAATACCCAAAAAATTTTAAACTCAAATAACTTGAGTATATTAAAGGTAAAAATTATGAATGTATATGAGAAGATACGAAATTTTTGTAGAAAGTTTAGAATAACAATTGGTCTAATAGCCATTGCTATAGCTATATTATTTAGTAATCCTTGGTGGTATTTAGGGATAATTCCTTTGATTGCTGGATTAGCTGACTTTTGTCCAGTTTGTATCATTTCTAAAAAATGTGATTTACCTAAAGATGGGAAAGAGGCATAATGGCAACAATATCGTATAAAGATGCAGGGGTTGATATAGATGCAGGTAATAGTTTTGTAGAAAACATAAAACCATATGTAAAATCAACTATGATTCCTGGAGTTCTTGGTGGAATTGGTTCATTTGCTGGTGCATTTGAACTTCCGACAGGATATAAAGAACCTGTAATACTAGCTGGAACTGATGGTGTTGGTACAAAATTAAAACTAGCAATCGATAGTGGAAAATTTGATACAGTTGGTATTGATCTTGTTGCTATGTGTTCAAATGATTTAATTTGTAATTTTGGAGAACCTTTATTTTTCTTAGATTATTATGCAACAGCAAAACTTGAAGTTGAAGAAGCATCTGCTGTCGTAAAAGGGATAGCAGAAGGTTGTATTAGAAGCCAGTGTGCATTAATTGGTGGAGAGACTGCTGAGATGCCAGGTATGTACAAAGAGGGTGATTTTGACCTTGCTGGTTTTTGTGTAGGGATTGCAGAAAAATCTGAAATGGATAGAGTTTCTCGTGTTCAAGAAGGTGATGTTCTTATTGCACTTCCAAGTTCAGGTGTTCACTCAAATGGATTTAGTTTAGTAAGAAAACTATTATTAGAAAAACTTGGTATGAAGTTTGAAGATGATTTCAATGGGAAACCTCTCATAGATACACTTCTTGAACCAACAAGAATCTATGTGAAAGAGTTTAAAGAAAATAAAGAAAATATCAACGCTTTAGCACATATTACTGGTGGTGGAATTGTTGAAAACCTACCAAGAGTTTTACCTGATAATTTACGAGCTATTGTTCAAAGAGATAAAGTGCAAGTTTTACCAATCTTTGAACTTATGGGGCAACATGTAGAAGATGCAGAGATGTTTAGAGCATTTAATATGGGTGTAGGTATGATTTTTGTTGTAAATCCTGCGAATGTAGATAAAGTTTTAGCCTCAACTGATGGATATATTATTGGTCATCTTGAAGCTGGAGAAAAAGGGTGTGATATAGTTTAATTAAAAACTATATCATCTATAAAAAAGCCATTGGTATTACCCCAATGGCTTTTTTTATTTATATCAATTTATCTTTTAGATTATCGTGTGCAACTGCTGGTTTTCCCGTCCATATTTTAAAAATATCACAAGCAACTTTTGCCCCTTCACCATTTGCAATAGCAAACATTGTTTTTGCACCACTTGCAAGTCCTGCAACATATAAATTATCAGCTACTAAATTATTGTTATTTTCCAAACACACTTTATTTGGTTTCATTACATCTGTATGTTCAAGCACTTTTACCTCATTACATTCTATATCAAATTTATGCATTCCTGTAGCAATCACTACAACTGATGCTTTATAGTTTTCTTTTTGCGTAGTTACATTAAAAATATCATTTTCTTTTTCAATTTTTACTACTGTATCATTAAGAAGTTCACAGCTTTTAAAGTTTTTTAATTGTTGTTCCATTTTTTTTATAAGAGAATCTCCCCCTATTCCAAAATCAACTCCTGCAAGATTAAAAAAACTAGCCTTTGTAATATCACTGTCTTGATTATCAATCATTATATACTTTTTATTTTTTGCCCATTCAAATTTATTTTCAACTGAAGCTAAAGTCAAAGCACAACCATACCCAGCTGCACCACCACCAATTATTAAAACATCATACATATTTATTTCCTTACCATAATTTTCTGTAGATAATAATAGCAAGTATCGAATAAATTCATTCTATTTTTTCTGTTAATAAATTATTTATTAAACAACTTTTAAGTTGATAATGGTTATCATTTCTATTATGAAACAACTATGGAATAAAAAATGAAATTAACTGATTTAAAAATAGAACAAAAAGCGATAATTGAAAAAATAGAATGTAATGATGAATTAAAACAAAGATTTTACTCATTTGGTATATTTAAAGGTGCATCTGTATTTGTAGAAAATATCAGTTTCGCAAAAAATACTATAGAGATAAATGTAGAAGATACATCAATTGCTCTTCGTGTAGAAGAAGCAAAATCAATTACTGTTAAAATTTAGGAGTAATATATGACACCAATGAAAATTGTTTTAGCAGGACAACCAAATGTAGGGAAATCCTCACTTATAAATGCAATGTCAAATTCCAGACTAAAAGTTGGAAATTTTAGTGGAGTAACTGTAGAAAAAACACAAATTTGTTTTGAACACCATTGTCATCAAATTGAGATGATAGATCTTCCTGGGACTTACTCTATAAATGGATTCTCTACAGAAGAGAAAGTAGCTAGAAATTATCTTTTAGATAAAGATTATGATGTAATTATTAATGTTGTTGATGCTACACACCTTACAAGAAATCTTCTACTTACACTAGAGTTACAAAATTTAAATAAAAAAATGGTACTTGCATTAAATATGTATGATGAAGCTATAAAAGAGGGAATACATATAGATGTGGAGCAAATAGAAGCTATCACTGGTATTCCAACAGTAGCAGTGAGTGCAAATACAAAAGAGGGAATTGAAGAGCTTCTAGACATTGTACATAACTATTACGATAGTGAGACTAGAATTCCATCAAATATAAACTATAGTGATGCCATTGAAGAAGAGCTTTATCATCTAACAAAATTCTTTGAAGCTAAACACTTTGAATACAAAGACTATACTAGTCGTGAGATGGCTATAAAAATGCTTTTTGAAAATGAAAAGTTTTATGCAAAAATACATGATAAACCAATTTTTGCACAAATACAACCAATTCTTCTTATAGCTAGTGATAAAATTTATACCTATCATGAAACAGAAGATATAAAAGAGATTCAAACAGCAGAGTTCCAATCTATTTCTCATGGTATTCGTTCTGAAACTGTAAAAAGAGATGATGAAAGACTTCCTAAACAATTTACTAAAAAAATAGATAATATTCTTATAAATAAATATTTAGGTGTACCTATTTTTCTATTTTTTATGTGGGGATTATTTCAATTAACATTTGAGATAGGTGCAATACCTATGGATTATATAGATGCAGGCTTTGGATGGTTAGGTAATGCTGTTGGTAGTACTATTTCTCATGAAGGACTTCGCTCTTTAATTGTAGATGGTATTATTGCAGGGGTTGGTGCTGTTGTACTATTTTTACCAAATATTATTATCCTTTATATAGGGATTGCCCTCCTTGAAACTACTGGATATATGAGTCGTGTTGCCTTTTTATTAGATGGTTTTTTTCATAAGTTTGGTTTACATGGGAAGAGTTTTATCCCTCTTGTTACTGGATTTGGATGTAGTGTTCCGGCATACATGGCTACAAGAACATTAAAAAATGAAAAAGATAGACTTATCACTTTATTTATAATAGGTTTTATGAGTTGTGGTGCAAAACTTCCTGTATATGTATTATTTGCAGGAGCATTTTTTGGAAAAGATGAAGCAGGAAATGTATTATTCTATATCTACATAGCAGGAGCACTTCTAGGACTTGTGATGGCAAAAGCATTAAGAGTATTTGTATTTAAAGGGGAAGATGAACCATTTGTTATGGAGATGCCAAAATATAGATTTCCAACTATGAAGCTTATATATATGATAGTATCACAAAAAGCTTGGTCATATCTAAAGAAAGCTGGTACTTTTATCCTAGCGGCTAGTATTCTAATCTGGTTTGCATCAAACTATCCAAAAGTGGATAGTGATAATTTATCAGTACAATTAGAACAAAGTTATTTAGGACAAATAGGGAAAGCAAGCGTTCCATTTTTTGAACCACTTGGATTTGACTGGAAACTTTCAGTTGCTTTAGAAACAGGATTAGCTGCAAAAGAGGTGGTTGTTGCAACATTGGGGATTCTCTACAATATTGGAGAAGAGGTTACTGAAGATGATGATAGACTTTTAGCGGAATTAAAAAAACAAATACCACTAGAAACAGCTATTGCATTTATCACTTTTGTAATGATTTATTTACCTTGTTTTGCTGCTTCTATGGTATTTGCGAAAGAAGCTGGTGGATATAAATATCTTGGATACCTCTTTGTATTTACAACAACAGTAGCTTGGATAATGAGTTTTATAGCATATAATGTAACAATTGCTCTTACTTAAATATGTTTTTAATAATCCCTGCAATCATAATTTTTCTTGCATTTTCATATCTCTATGTAAATGATGATGTAAGTTTAATTGTACAAGGGGTTATATATTTTTTAGTACTTATTATCATCTTATTCTCTTTATATATATACAGATCTATACAAAAAAACCTTCAACAACAAGAGCATAACAAAATTTTACTTGAGATAAAACAACTTCATATAAAACTTAACAATACTCAAAATGAAGAGAAAAGGAAAATTCTTTACCAAAAAATTAGAAAATTAGAAAAAGAAGCTAAAAATAATAATTTTTAGCTTCTTTGTTTATTAAGCATTTTCTAAATTAGTTGAGACAAAGTCCCAATTTACAAGTTTCCAAAAATTTTCTAAATAATCAGCTCGTAAATTTTGATAATCTAAATAATATGCATGTTCCCATACATCACAAACCATAAGAGGTTTTAATTTTGTTGTAAGAGGAGTATTCGCATTTGAAGTTGTAACTATAGTAAGTTGATTCTCTTCATCTAAACATAGCCATACCCAACCTGAACCAAATAGTCCAATTGCACTATCAATAAATTCTTTTTTAAAACCTTCAAGGGATCCAAACTTTTCATCTATTTTAGAAGTTAAGTATGTGGATTGATTAGTTGATTTATTTGATAAACTTTTCCAAAAAAAGTCATGATTAAATACTTGAGAAGCATTATTAAATATTGCACCATCTGCACCTTTAATAATCTCTTCAAGTGTTTTTGATTCAAATACTGTCTCTTTAATAAGAGTATTAAGTTTTGCAACATAACCAGCATGATGTTTATCATAATGATAATGCAAAGTCTCTTGTGAAATCATAGGTTCTAAGGCATCGTATCCATACGGTAGTTTCATTAATATATGTTCCATGTTATTCTCCTTAAATATTGAATTACAATAGATAATTACAAAAAGGAACTTAAAGAATAGTGAAATTTTTAATGTAGTTTAATGGAGCTTCAAATAGGACTTGAACCTACGACCTGCTGATTACAAATCAGCTGCTCTACCAACTGAGCTATTGAAGCAATGTTAATTTTATATAATGAAAATCAAGATATGATTTTTTAAGTGGAGCGGGAGACGAGACTCGAACTCGCGACAATCTGCTTGGAAGGCAGAGGCTCTAGCCAACTGAGCTACTCCCGCTTAAAAAAAAGTTGTACAAACATTGTAACACACTAAAACTTAAAAAGTGGTGGGTTCAGAAGGACTCGAACCTTCGACCACTCGGTTATGAGCCGAGTGCTCTAACCAGCTGAGCTATGAACCCTTTTGCTGTAAGCCGTGCTTGTTTGTGGACGAAATTATAATGATTTTTTCATTAAAATACACTTAAACTATTATATAAATAATTAATTTATACTTTTATCTCTATTGTACTATAAGGATTATAAAGTACATTTGCCTTATTTTGTATTTTTACATTTCTCCTTTGGGTATAATCTACACTATAACCACCTCCACTATCAATAGAAAATCTTGCACAAATTTTTGCCGCCTCTTCAATAATATTTTGTGGTAATGTTTTTTTAGTACAAGATACAATTACATGAGAAGATGGCATACCTTGAAGATGAAACCAAAAATCACTTGCTTTGCTATTCTCTAAAAGATATATATTTTCCCTTTCGTCTCGTCCTAACATTATTTTATACCCATCAATAAAAAAAGACTGATAAGGATTTTGTTTTTTTGTTTTTATTTGATTCTTATCTTTTTTTGGAAAATAAAACTCAACCTCATCAATTGTTTTGCAATTTTTTACTGTATCTACTAGTCTATTATAGAAGTCTAATTTTTGTGATAAATTCAACTGTTCAATATATTGGTTTTTTACTTTTGCTTTTGCTTTTTTAGAATCTCTAAAAAAATCATTTGATTTTTTGATATCTTGATTTTTTTCATATCCACTTTTTTGATATAAGTTTGCAACTATATTTGTTGCTTCTTGATTAAGATTTTCTGCTTTTTGTTGCAACTTTTCTATGTCTTCTAAGTTATCAACTATTTTTCTAATTTTTTTAATCTGTTTTTGAAGCTGACCTATTTTTTGATTTTTAGTATTTTCCAACTCTTTTGATGTTTTTTGAGCAAAAACACCAATTAAATACTCTTCTATATTCTCAATACTATTAATCTCATATGTAAAATCTGGTTTTTCGAGATTTTTTAACTTATGTCCTACTTTTACAATTCTTGTTGATGTCCATTCATCGATATGTCGTAAAGCTTCCAAAACAATATCTTCTGTATCTAAAATAACTATATTTGTATTTTTACCTGTAAATTCTAGTTGTAAAATAGTAGTCTGCT
>Ga0193955_1001555_pt1 | contig 10718 bp, 10 predicted proteins | sample BB_6_MG_FD_140343 | JGI IMG/M metagenome (GOLD analysis project Ga0193955, IMG submission 140343) | Microbial mat bacterial communities from the Broadkill River, Lewes, Delaware, United States - BB_6_MG | ecosystem: Environmental > Aquatic > Freshwater > River > Microbial mats | place: USA... | reverse complement strand
CTCCCTTGGGCAGAGCATGCCCGGCACTGAATGTGGATGCGAACCTGCTTTTGGATCTAAGCATATGCCAGAAGATTTTGGCTGATAAGTGTACAACAAGTCCATTTGTTGTGTGTATCTATTTGGGTACACATTTGTTCGTTAGAGAATGTCTATTGGTTGAGTGATGTCGGGCAGGCATATTTGAATATTTGATATGGAGGCCTGATTGATCACGCAGGTGTGGCGAGAGGCAAGGGGTGAGACGAGAACAGCCGGGTAGAATAGAAAGAAAAAGAAAAAGTAGTACAGAAAACAGCAGAAACAAAAAAGCCCCGCTTTCGCGAGGCTTTTTTGAAAAATTTTGGTGCCCAGAGGCGGAATCGAACCACCGACACGGGGATTTTCAATCCCCTGCTCTACCGACTGAGCTATCTGGGCAACGGGTGCGAATTAAACAGCAAAGCCGCAGGCCGGTCAAGCATTAATTTGAAATTATTTCGCTTCCGGCGGAACATAGCCCTCGGCCTGGTCATACTCCTCGCCGGAGAGGAATTTCTCCATCTCCTGCTGCAGATACTTGCGGCTGTCCGGGTCCATCAGGTTCAGGTGCTTTTCGTTGATCAGCATGGTCTGATGATCGGTCCACTCCTGCCAGGCCTGCTTGGACACGTTGTCGAAAATATTCTGGCCCAGAGCGCCGGGATAAGGCGGGCGGTCCAGTCCTTCCAGTTCCTGTTTGTATTTGCGGCAGAAAACGGTACGTGTCATGTCGATCTCCGGTGTCAGCTGGCGTAGCGTTCAAGCAGGCGCTTGACCGGGGCGGCCAGACCAATATTGGCGGGTTGGTCCACGTTATACCAGAGTGCCGGCGCGCCTTCCATGACAGAGTTTGTGGGGTCTTTAACCACGACTCGTGCTGGTGTGATGTCCAGATGATAGTGGCTGAAGGTATGGCGCACAGGCTCCAGCACTTCGGTGGCGGCAGGGTCCAGCTCCAGCCCAAGGGTTGCTGGTGCGTCACGCAGGTCGGCTACTTCGGGCAGGCTCCAGAGGCCGCCCCAGATACCGCTGGGCGGACGCTGTTGCAGCAGTACTTCGCCTGCGTCGTTACGAATCAACAGCATCAGCGTCTGCTTCACCGGCAACGTTTTCTTCGGCCGTGGAGAGGGCAGCTGGTCGGTCAGGTTCAGCGCACGGGCCTCACAGCCCTGCTGCAGTGGGCAAAGCAGGCAGCTCGGCTTGCTGCGGGTGCAGAGGGTGGCGCCCAGATCCATCATCGCCTGGGTATAGTCGCCCACCCGCTGGTGCGGGGTGTTGCGTTCGGCCCAGGCCCAGAGCTCTTTCGTGACGGCCGGTGTGCCCGGCCAGCCTTCCACGGCATAGAACCGCGCCAGTACTCGCTTGACGTTGCCATCCAGAATGGCGGCGCGGTTGCCGGTGGCGATGGAGACAATGGCACCGGCTGTGGAGCGGCCGATGCCGGGCAGGGTTTCCATCTCGTCGACGGTCTGCGGGAACTCGCCACCCAGCTCACGACTGACGATACGTGCCGTCTTGTGCAGATTGCGGGCACGGGCGTAGTAGCCGAGTCCGGTCCACAGGTGCAGGACCTCGTCCTGCTCGGCATCCGCCAGATCATGTACGCTGGGAAAGCGCTCAATGAAACGTTCGAAGTAGGGAATCACCGTTTTGACCTGGGTCTGCTGCAGCATGATCTCCGAGATCCAGGTGAAGTAGGCGGTCTTTTCGGCCTGCCAAGGCAGGTCGTGGCGGCCGTGCCGGTCAAACCAGTCCAGCACGGCGGTGTAAAACTGTTCCGGTGTCATTTGCCAAACAACCCCTGCAGCACCTTGCCGGCACCCTCTTCGCCCAGTTTTTCCTTCAGCTTGTCTTCCAGTTTTTCACTCACTTTCTCTTCCACTCTGCGTTTGGCTTCCGCCTTGATGGCATTCGAGATAAAGCTGGTGTCCAGGCGGCACAGCCTGGCCGGCTCATCCCGGAAACCACCGGTGCAGTTGACCGGTATTTCTACGCCTTCCAGGCGGTTGTTGACCGAACAGCTCTGGTTGAACAAGTTATCCTGCAGGGTCAGGCCAATTCGGTAGTCCAGATTCTGCTGGGGCAAATTGATCTTGCCGCGGCCCGCGACATGCATCGCATCCAGCTGCGCGCTCAGGTCGGAATTGCTGACCACGCCGTTGATCAGGTTGAAACTGGCGCTGAGATCGGCGAAGGGGGTGGCCTTGTCGACCTGCTCGGCGTCAATCCAGAGCGCGGACAGATTATTGATGCCCTGACACAGTGACTGGGCGGCGTCGATACCCTTGAGTACGCCCTCGGCCATGCTGAGGTTGGCCTTGCCGCTCAGGGAATTGACCCAGGCATGGATCGATTGGCCGCGCAGGCTCAGTTCGGCATTGGCGTTGAATTTGCCGGCCAGAGCATCAGTGTTGGCGAGATTGCTGAGTAGCTGGCCGATCGCCAGGTTCTGAATCTGTGGGCTAAGGCTCAGTTTCAGCGGGGTCTGGCGCGCATCGAGTCGGGCGCTGGCGCTGACCTGACCATCAAATACATGGGTGTTGAAACGGTTCAGTCGGATCAGGCCCTTGTCGGCGACCAGGCTGAGGCTCGGCTGGCCCAGCTGGATGTCATTGATCTTCAGGCTGGTGAGATCGATATCGGCACTCAGGTTGAGTGCGCGCAGTGGCGCCAGCGGGATCAGTTCTTCCTTGGACCAGCTGTGAGGAGCATTGTTTTTGCCTTCGGCTGTGCCGGATGTGGCGGCCGCAGGGCTGGCCGGCTCCTGTTTGGGCGGCAGGCAACGCTCTGGATGCAGATCGCAACGGCCTGAGTGGCGAGTACCAGGCTGGCTTCACCGTCAAAACGGGTGTCGTCCAGCTGCAGCTGCAGCGGCTTCAGTTGCACGGTGCCGGCCGGGCCGCTCAGCGTGGTATTGAATGACAGCGCGCCAAGGGCCTTGGCATCTGCGGTCGTGGGTGCGTTTTGCCCCAGTGTTTTGAGCAGCTGCTTCAGATCGAAGCGGTTGCTGCTCAACTGGCCGCTCAATTCCGGCTGGCTGAAGTTGCGCAGGCTGAGTTCACCCTGGATGGTCAGCGGGTCGGCCTGGATATTCAGGTTGCGCAGATCGATCTGCTGTTCGTTCAGGCGTGCATCCAGGCTGGTGGCCAGCGTCAGTTGCAGGGCGGCAGGCAGGCCGGCGCCTTCGGTCAGCTCCAGCGCAGCGGTCAGGTCATTCAGCTGGTAGTGGTTGCTGCTCAGATCCAGATTGACCTGAGTGCTCAGGTCGGCCGTGCTGCTCAGCTGCAGCTGGTCCGCCGCGAACTGCTTGAGGGCAAAGCGCAGCTCGAGCGGGAAGCTGTTGCCGCTGCTGATCTGGCCCGAGGTCAGGTTCAGGCTGCTCAATTCGATACGGCTGTTGTTGCGTTGATCGGTATAGGTCAGGCCGGCATTGCGGACCTCGATGGCTTCGATGTCAATTGCCAGAGGCTGCTTGCCGCTGTCGGGTGCGGGCTGTTCGGACGTCGGCTTGTCCTTGCCCGCCGATGGCAGGGTGTTGGATGTCCAGTTATTGCTGCCGTCCGCTGCCTGCACCAGGTCCAGCGTCAGGCCGTCGATCAGCAAACGGTTCATCTGCAGTTCGCCGCTGATCAGGGCGGGAATGGCAACCGATACTTCGGCGCGCTGAAGTCGGCCCAGCTGTGGCTTCTGCGGGTAGCCAACGCCCACCGCGTTCAGTTCCAGTGCCAGCCAGGGGTAGATGGACCAGCCGATATCGCCGTCGATCTGCAGTTCTATACCCGCCTGCTCAAGCGCAGCGTTGCGAATTTCATCCTTGTAATCGTTCGGGTTGATCAGTGTGGTGAGGGCTGCCAGTGCGAGTCCGATCAGCACGAGCAACCCCAGCAGCAGAGCGATAATCAGCTTGAAGGCTTTCATGGAAGTCCTGTCCTTTCCCCGGTATTAGACTAAGGGGGAGTATAGCGGATATGCCTGCTGCAGGGTGATGGCAGCGGATGAACCTGCCGTTAAGTCGTCGTTGGATGTATACTGAATGTTTTCGTAAACCCCTGGCGGAGAGAGAAATGGCCGAGCGTAAAGCCCAGGTAACTCGCAACACCCTGGAAACCCAGATTACGGTTGCGGTAAACCTTGATGGCACCGGGCAGCTGGATGTGGATACCGGTGTACCTTTTCTGGATCACATGCTGGATCAGATTGCCCGTCATGGCCTGATCGACCTGGAGATCAGCGCGATCGGCGATCTGCATATCGATGATCACCACACCGTGGAAGATATCGGTATTACCCTTGGCCAGGCGTTCAAGCAGGCGGTGGGTGACAAGAAGGGTATCCGCCGCTATGGCCATGCCTATGTGCCACTGGACGAAGCCCTGTCTCGCGTGGTGATCGATTTCTCCGGTCGTCCGGGACTGGCAATGGATGTGGAGTTTACCCGTGGCCGTGTCGGCAGCTTCGATGTGGATCTGTTCTCCGAGTTCTTCCATGGCTTCGTCAACCACGGCATGGTGACGCTGCACATCGACAATTTGAAAGGCAAGAATACCCATCATCAGGCGGAAACCATCTTCAAGGCGTTTGGTCGTGCCCTGCGCATGGCGCTGGAAGTGGACCAGCGTGCGGCTGATATCATGCCCTCCACCAAGGGGTGCCTCTGAGCCATGAGCAGCATTGCAGTTATCGACTATGGCATGGGTAATCTGCACTCGGTGGCCAAGGCGCTGGAACATGTTCAGCCGGGCGTCGAAGTGCGGGTGACCGCTGATCCCGAGCTGGTACGCAGTGCCGACCGGGTATTGCTGCCCGGCGTTGGGGCTATCCGTGATTGCATGGCCGAAATCCGTCGTTTGGGCGTGGATGCGGAAGTGCGCGAGGCGATCGCTTCAGGCAAGCCGTTTTTGGGCATCTGTGTCGGTTATCAGGCGCTGATGGAGTTTTCCGAGGAGAACAACGGTGTTGACTGTCTGGGCGAGTTTGAAGGCCGCGTCAATTTCTTCGGTGATAATCTCAAGGATGCCAGCGGTGAGCGTCTGAAAGTGCCGCATATGGGCTGGAACCAGGTCTACCAGACCCAGGATCATCCGCTCTGGGCCAATATCGAGGACGGCAGCCGTTTCTATTTTGTGCACAGCTACCATGTGCAGGCAAAGCAGTCTGAACTGGTGGCCGCGACCTGCAACTATGGCGTTGATTTCGATGTGGCGATTGCCCGCGATAATGTCTTTGCGGTGCAGTTCCACCCGGAGAAAAGCCAGAAAGTGGGCCTGCAGCTGTTGCAGAACTTTCTTAACTGGGATGGCCGTCCCTGAGCCTGATACGCGTCCGACAACTTTTGACTGATAATTCTGGATTCGAGCCGATATGCTGATTATTCCCGCGATTGACCTTAAAGATGGTGCCTGTGTTCGTCTGCGTCAGGGCCGTATGGATGACTCCACCGTATTTTCCGACAACCCGGTTGAAATGGCCGCCAAGTGGGTCGAGGCCGGTTGCCGTCGCCTGCACCTGGTTGACCTGAACGGTGCCTTTGCCGGTGAGCCGGTCAACGGCGAGATCGTCAAGAAAATCGCGGAAGCCTACCCGGACCTGCCGATTCAGATCGGCGGCGGTATCCGTTCTGCCGAAATCATTCAGGCCTATCTGGATGCCGGCGTGCAGTACGTCATTATCGGCACCAAGGCGGTGAAAGAGCCTGAGTTCGTCACTGAAATGTGCCAGCAGTTCCCGGGTCACATTATTGTGGGTCTGGATGCTCAGGATGGCTATGTAGCGATTGATGGCTGGGCCGAGGTCACCGACGTGAAGGCGATCGATCTGGCCAAGCGTTTCAAGAACGATGGCGTCAGTGCCATTGTCTATACCGATATCAGCCGTGACGGCATGATGCAGGGCGTCAACGTGGACGCCACAGTGGAACTGGCGCGTGAAGCCGGTATTCCGGTAATTGCGTCTGGTGGTGTGACCAACATCGACGATATCAAGGCGCTGGCCGAAGTGGCCGATCAGGGCATTCTGGGTGCCATCACCGGCCGTGCCATCTACGAAGGCACGCTGGATGTGGCTGAAGCTCAGACGCTGAGTGATGAGCTGACCGCCAAGTAAGAGGACGCGACATGGCATTGGCAAAACGCATTATCCCCTGTCTCGACGTGGAAAACGGCCGCGTGGTGAAAGGGGTTCAGCTCGTGGATATCCGTGACGCCGGTGACCCGGTTGAAGTCGCCAAGCGCTACGCTGAGCAGGGTGCCGACGAGATCACCTTTCTCGACATCACCGCGACCCATGAAGGCCGTGACACCATGGTGCATACCGTGGAGAAGATGGCGTCTCAGGTGTTCATTCCATTGACCGTAGGCGGCGGCATCCGCACCTGCGAGGATATCCGCACCATGCTCAACGCCGGTGCCGACAAGGTATCGATCAACAGTGCAGCGGTGAAGAACCCGGACTTCGTGCGGGAAGCCGCAGAACGCTTCGGCAGCCAGTGCATCGTGGTGGCGATCGACGCCAAGAAGGTAAGCCAGCCGGGTGAGCCGGACAGGTGGGAGATCTTTACCCATGGTGGCCGCAAGCCGACCGGTCTGGATGCGGTGGAGTGGGCGAAAAAGATGGTTGAGCTGGGTGCCGGTGAGATCCTGCTGACCTCGATGGACCAGGATGGCGTCAAGAACGGCTACGATATCGGCGTCACCCGTGCCATCAGTGAAGCGGTACACGTGCCGGTGATCGCCTCCGGTGGTGTTGGCAACCTGGACCATCTGGTGGAAGGCTGTATCGAAGGCAAGGCGGATGCCGTATTGGCGGCGTCGATCTTCCATTTCAACGAATACAGCATTCCGCAGGCAAAAGAGTACATGCGCGAGCGTGGTATCGAAGTGCGTCTGTAATGACAGGGTGAGCTGCTGAGCCGTCAGCAGCTCACCCGGCAGGAGTCAGAATTCGTAGCTGAGCCCTGCCTCATATTTCATCCTGTCTTGATCGGGGCCGTTCAGATCCCGCTCGACCTTGAACTCGAACTCGAAGCCCGGCATGGGTGTCTCATATTCCAGCTGGATCCGCGCCTGCCAGCGCTCCTCGTCTTCCCAGTGCCAGTCACCTTCGTCAGCCGCTTTCTCGGCCTTGTTTTCCCGTTGCCAGGTCGGACCGGCCTGAACCTCCCAGCCGTCCAGCGGCGGAATCCAGCTCAGCCAGAGACCGGCCTCATACTGCAATTCCTGTTCGGCATCCTCACTCCGGCTGCGGGCCGTGTTATCCCAATGGCCAAAGCGTTCATGCTTGAGTTCCAGCCGCGGTGTAAAGAACAGGCCGCTGACGGGAGTCATGTACTCCCCCTGCAGCCGCAGCCGGCTTTCGTAGCCGGAGCCTCGCCCGGCTTGGGGCTTGGCATCTTCAGCCAGATCGGTGGCCTTGTATTCGATATCGAACAGGCGGTCGTGATAACCCTCCAGTCGCCAGTGATAGCCGCCCAGCCAGCGGCCGATGCCGTAGCTGAAACCAATGCCGACCAGTGGTGAGCTCTGCCATTCGGTGCGGCTCTTGTCCTTTTTCAGGGAGCCGTCTTCCCGGTATTCGCGTTTGGTATCGCGGGTGCGCTCGTAGCGCATGCCCAGACGCGCCTGCCAGTCGAGTCGATCATCAACCGCCTGGCTAAACAGCAGGAAGGTTTTGCTCTCGTAACCCTCCTTGTGGGCGTAGTCACGCTCGTCAAAACGGCCATCATCCTTGTACTGGATGGTGCTGCTGGAAGGCTGACGGGTGTATTCAAGGTCGGTCTTGAGTTCCAGCTCAAGTCCCTGGGCTGCTGTCGACAGCAGCAGGCCAAACATCGGCAGTGCGTACTTCATGGGTGGATTCCAGTAGGGTTTTCAAAGCGGCGAACGGCATCGGACGGTGCAGGCCAAAACCCTGACCATAGCGGCTGCCCAGGCGGCGGATGCATTCGCGCTGGGTGTCGGTTTCTATGCCCTCGGCCACCACTTTCAATTGCATGGACTCGGCCAGCGTCAGAATGGTTGCCACCAGCGAGTTGCTGCTGTCAGGCTGCAGTTCCCGAATAAAGCTGCGATCGATCTTGAGCCCATCGATCGGCAACTGGTGCAGGTAGCTCAGCGAGGAGTAGCCGGTACCGAAATCGTCGATCCAGATATTGATGCCGGCATCCTTCCACTGTTTCAGGGTCTGACGGCAGTCATCCAGATGACGGATCATGCTGGTCTCGGTCAGTTCGATGCTGAGGCAGTAGTCGGGTACCTGTTCGCGCTGTTTCAGGTCGGTCAGGAAGTCCCGTGTACTGGCCTGATGCAGGGCGGCACCGGAGATGTTGATGGAGATGGCAAAGCCGGGTTGGAGCGGCTGCAGCAGCATCAGATCCCGGATGGCCTGCTGTGCCACCCACTGGGTTACCGGTTCAATCAGATCCGAATCCTCGATAATCGGGATGAACAGGCCGGGTGGAATCAGGCCCCGCTCCGGGTGATGCCAGCGCAGCAGCGCTTCGGCGCCGCGTAATGAGCCGTTGCCGAGATCGATAACCGGCTGGTAGTCCAGGCGGAAATGCCCTTGCTCGAGTGCCGTGCGTACGCCCTGGACGATCTCGATGCGTTCCAGCAACTGCTGGTTCATCTGCAACGAGAAGAAGGTGTGCTGATTACGGCCACTTTGCTTGGCGGCATACATGGCGATATCGGCATTTTTCAGGATTTCGCTGCTGGTGCTGCCATCATCCGGGTAGATGGTGAGGCCGATACTGCTGGAAATATTGAAGTAGCGACCATCTATCAGGAAGGGTTCGTCCAGTGTTTGGGCAATGCGTGTGGCCAGGTCGGACAGCTGTGCGCTGTGCTGCAGGTCGGGGTACAGGGTGACAAACTCGTCGCCTCCCAGTCGGGCCAGCAGCACACTGTCTTCCTCGGGGTCGGACAACCCCATCTCCATCAGCAGACTGCGCAGCCGGGCGGCCGCCTCGAACAGCAGCAGGTCGCCCATGTCATGGCCGGCGGTATCGTTCACCTCCTTGAAATGGTCGAGGTCGATAAACAGCACGCCAAGGCGCTGCTGCTGCTGGCGGGAGTGTTCCAGCAATCGCTCCAGTGACTGCTGGAACCAGTGTCGGTTGGGCAGCTGGGTCAGGTTGTCCAGGTAGGCCAGTTGTGTGGTCTGTCGGCTGCTCTGTTCCAGTCCCTGGCGCATCTGTTCCAGGGCATGACCCAGCTGACCCAGTTCCCCCGACTGGCTGACTTCGAAGCTGACGTCGTGGTCTCCCTGACCGAAGCGCAGGCTTTTTTCGGCCAGCGCCTGCAGGGGCGCAAATTGGTTGCGGCAGAAACGGTACATCAGCCAGATAGTGGTCAGCAGCAACAGCAGTGAGAGCAGTATCAACTGCTGGAATGTTTGCCGTGCGGCGGTTTTGGCCTGCGAACCGATGAGGTCGCTATGATTGTCCAGTGACTGCAGGGCCTGGGTGAAGTCTACCCCCAGTGCCAGGTAGCCGGCTCGCTGGCCCGCCGTCATGACCGGCTGCAGCAGGTGCAGGGTGCTGTCCTGCCATGTGTATTGCAGGAAGGGACTCGGCTCTACGGGAGTCAGGGTGGTCATCGACAGGCCAAAGCCGGGGATGGTGCTACTGCCGTCATGCAGGAGCTTGCCCTCACGGCCAAACAGGTACACATATTCCAGACTGCGATGCTGGCGTACCAGCTGCAGCTGTTTTTCGATTTCGCTCAGATCCAGGTGATACAGTGGAATATCCAGCTGTGAGCCCAGGGTGCGGGTCAGCAACTGCGCATCCTGCTCCAGTTGTGATCGCAAGGCTTCGGACAGCTGTGTTTTGCCCTGCCGGATGGTGCTCGCGGTGAACTCTCCCAGGCTGTGGTTCAGGGTCAGCAGCATGGCGCACACCAGTATGCTGGCGAGCAGGGTAAAACCGAACGTCACCCTGTTGGCCAATGACGCGAGTACTCGGTGGATCACGGCAGCAGCTCCAGATCCAGTTGCTGCAACAGGGCACGATGCTCGGCGGTGATCGGAGTCAGCCGTTCGGTCTGTTCATAGCGGGACAGCAAATGGCCATGTTGTTCCTGTTGCAGAGACAGCAGGGCCTGCTCCAGGGCGGCGGCGGCTTCGGGGGGCAGCGCAGGGGTGACCAGCTCGAAGGCACGTGGATAGGCTGGGGAACGATAAATAATTCTCATGTCCTGCTTCAATGCGTCGGGCAGGCGACCGGGAAGATCCCAGTCGCCATTGTTGAGGCTGCCGGCATCGGTGATTCCCTTGTGCACCCACAGCAGGTTATTGCGCTCGTTGCGGCTGAAGACAAAACCAACGTGGTTGGGTGGCACCGCATCACCGGGGTGAGGCAGGGCCTGCAGTGTCAGGCCCGCCTGGCGCAGGGTAAGGGCGGGCAGGTAGTAGCTGCTGAAGGAGTTGTGGTGCTCGAACGCGATACGGCGGCCCCTGAGGTCATGCAGGGTCTGCACGGGGCTGTCATGACGTACGTAAATCAGGCCGTGGTAGTTGCCCTGGTTGCGTTTCCATTTCAGCGCCACCGGCTTGGCCAGGTTAGCCTGCACCAGGCGGGCTGAAGTCAGCAGCGTTTCCGTGACCCAGTGGACACGCTGCTGGCGGATGGCACTCATCAGTGACTGGACGTCCGGGTACAGCTGCACATCGGCGCGATCAAAGCCGTAAGGGCGCAGTTG
>Ga0193955_1001549_pt1 | contig 10746 bp, 9 predicted proteins | sample BB_6_MG_FD_140343 | JGI IMG/M metagenome (GOLD analysis project Ga0193955, IMG submission 140343) | Microbial mat bacterial communities from the Broadkill River, Lewes, Delaware, United States - BB_6_MG | ecosystem: Environmental > Aquatic > Freshwater > River > Microbial mats | place: USA... | reverse complement strand
TGTTGTGGATTTGCAGGAGATAGAGGTTTTAATTTTCCTGAACTTAATAGGTCAGCACTGGGTGGATTAAAGGCTCAATTAAAACCTGATATAAAAAGAGGATTTAGTACAAGTAAAACATGTGAAATAGGTCTAAGTCATACTTCCGAAAAAGACTATAGTTCTATCTTATATCTACTTGATGAATGTAGTAATGAAAAATAAATTAGTTTTACTTCTTTTCCTATCTTCAATTATTTATGCAAAAGAAGTACTACTACTTCACTCATATCATAAAGGATATGAGTGGACAAACTCTATCTCTACTGCTATTGAAAATAGCTTTAAATATACTGATGTTGAAATCACTACAGAATATATGGACACCAAAAGAATCTATAGTAAAGAATATATGGAATCTATATTCCAATTTTATAAACAAAGATATAAAAATAGAAAATTTGATGTAATTATTGCTTCAGATAACAATGCATTAGAATTTTTAAATACTTATCATGACAAAATTTTTACAAATACACCTATTGTTTTTTGTGGAATAAATGGCTTTGATAAAAAAGCATTTAAAAATTCTAATATATTCAAACGAACAACTGGTGTAGTAGAAGAAGTAGATATTGAAAAAAACATTAATCTCATACTTAATCTACATCCTAATTTAAAAAAACTATTAGTAATCAATGATACTACTACAACTGGGCAAGGTATGAAAAAAGAATTTTTCAAAGCCTATCAAAAGCATAAAGACACTCTAAAAATAGAATATATAGACACCTTTAAAATCAATGAATTGCAAAAAAAAGTACATGATTTAGATAAAGATACTGTAATTTTATTTATGCTTTTACATAAAGATAAAACGGGAAAAGTTTTTACATTCAAAGATGGTTTAAAAGCAATAGAAAAACACTCTGATGTTCCTGTTTATGGATTATGGGATTTTTACTTAAACCGAGGACTAGTAGGAGGATTTGTGACGCACTCACAATCACAAGGCGAATCAGCTGCTAGAATGGCAAAATATATCCTAAGAGGAAAATCAATTGCAAGTCTTCCTATTCTTGAAAAAAGTCCTAATAGTTTTATTTTTGATTATAAAAAACTAAAATATTTTGATATAGACATGTCTCAATTACCACAAAATAGTATTGTTCAAAATGAACCTGGAACTTTTTATGAAAATTATGAAACTGAACTATCTATTATCACTATCACTTTTATATTTTTTACTATTATTATTTTTATGTTAATAGATTCTGTTGAAGATAAAAGAAAAGCAAAAGATGAATTACAAATACAATTAAATTTTGTAGAAACACTTTTAAATACTCTTAAAAATCCAATTTTTTATAAAGATAGAGAAGGTAAATATTTAGGTTGTAACGACGCTTTTTGTAAATTTATAGGGAAAGAAAAAAATGAAATCATTGGAAAAACAATGTATGATTTTTTTAAAGATCAAAAAGAATTTTGTGACATACATGAAGTAATAGAAAAAAAGCTATTTAAAAGAGAAAAAGTAGATGAATATGTGATGGATTATCATATGAACGACACTGTAAAAAATATTGTTATTAGTAAAGAGATGTATCTTGGTAATGATAATAAAGTAGCAGGAATTGTTACAATCTTACATGATGTTACAGAACTTGTTAAAATACAAAATGAGAAAAAACAGCATGAGTCTTTTCTCATTCAACAATCAAAGCTAGCAGAAATTGGAGAGATGATAAATGCTATTGCACATCAATGGAATGAACCATTAGTAGAGATGTCTGCCATAGTACAAGATCTTGAACTACAGTATAAAGTTTATGATCTTACAGACCATGATATGCAAGTTTTTGTAAAAGATGCAATGATTCAAATACAATATATGTCAAAAACACTAAAAGATTTTAGAGATTTTCTCAAACCATCAGCTCAAAAATCAAATTTTTATATTAGAGATGCTTTTATAGAAGTTTTAAATATAGTTGAGAGACAAATTAAGTATAGTTATATTAAATTAAATATAACATATACTACAAACAACTTAATAGTTTATGGTTATAAAAATGAATTTATGCAGGTTTTAATCACTATATTAAATAATGCCAAAGATGCTATACTTAAAGTAAAAGAAGATAACCGTGCTTATGATGGGGAAATTAATGTAACTGTATCATCTAAAAAAGATGTTGTGGAGATTTTAATTATAGATAATGGTTGTGGTATAGATGATAAAGATAGAGAATATCTTTTTGATCCATACTACAGTACTAAAGAAAAAGGAAATGGTTTGGGACTTTATATGAGTCGAACACTTATAGAAGATAAAATGAATGGTAAGATTTATTTTAAAAATACTCAAGATATTACGACACTAGTTATTGAGCTACCAAAAAAGGCTGAGTTATGAAAATATTATTATTGGAAGATAATGAGAGATTAAATAAAAGTATAGTTAAAAGATTAGAGCTAAAAGGGTATAAAGTTGATTCTTTTATTGATGGTGATGATGCATTACATAATGCATTTGATGGATATGACTGCTTCATTTTAGATATAAATGTTCCTTCAATAGATGGGATTAATATATTAAAAGAGATAAGAGAACATGATAAAACAATTCCTATTTTAATTATAAGTTCAAGTATAGATTTAGATACTATTAAAAATGCCTATGATTATGGGTGTAATGATTATTTAAAAAAACCTTTTTTTATCGATGAATTAGAAGTAAAAATTGAAAAGCTATGTCAACTAGATAATGATCTTGTAATTTTAAATGATGGATTTACTTATGATATTGAAAAACGAGAGCTATATAAAGAAGATCTTGTAAAGTTAACAAAAAAAGAGACCCTATTGCTACATCAATTAATCACGCATAAAAACAAAATTTTAAGTTATGATCATATTTTAAACTATGTTTGGGAAGGTGATATCGCTACAACTGATAGTATACGAACGCTTGTGATGAGATTACGAAAAAAGATTCCACAAAACACATTAGAAACAATTGTAGATTTTGGATATAAGTTTAATGTGAAATAAGATCTCAAATTTTGATTTGAGATCTATCTAATACGATTAAATAAGCAAGTTTAATTAAAAACTTGCCCATTCATCATCATTACTTTTTGATGGTTGTATTGGTTTGATTGTATTTTTTACTTGTGTTGTATGTTTAGGTACAGCTACAGTTTTTTCTAATTTTCTTTCTTTAATCAGTTTTTCTCTTTGTCTTTTTTCAGGACCCTTGTATTCTAAATCAATAGGTTTTTCTCTTTTTACAAGCTCTTTTCCTATAAATTCTTTTTCATTTGCATCACTTACAACAAGTTTTGCAATTGTATCTGTTTCAATTGCTACATCATGAGTCTGACTTGCAATTGAAGCATTTTGTTGTGTTTGTTGATCCAGTGCATTTACCGCATCGTTAATTTGATGAATACCTGTAAGCTGTTCTTTACTTGCCATCTCAACATCTTTAATAAGATCAATTGTTTTAGCAATATTATCATGAAGACCTACATAACCACTTATCATACTATCTGCAATTTTTTTACCACCATTCGCTTTTGATGTAGCATTTTCAACAATATTTTTTATCTCATTTGCAGCTTCTGCACTTCTAGCAGCAAGATTTCTTACTTCTTGAGCAACAACGGCAAAACCTTTTCCTGCTTCACCTGCAGTTGCAGCTTCAACTGCAGCATTTAATGAAAGTATGTTTGTTTGGAAAGCAATTTGATCAATAACACTAATCGCATCATTAATAGCACTTACTTCTTCATCAATATCATTCATTGCTTGTGTTGTTTCGTTTGCCAATGCCTCACCTCTATCTGCTGATTGACTAAGTGCATTAGCAAAATCGGACATTTTTACAACATTTTCAGTATTGTGAGCAATATTACTTGTAATTTCTTCAATAGCTGCAGCTGTCTCTTCTAGTGCAGCAGCTGCTTCATTAGAGTTTTTATTTAAAATATCAACATTTCTTAATAGTATATCACTACTGCTATCTAAAGATAAACCATTTTGTTTATTTTCAACTAACATTTTAGTAATGATTTCAGCTAAATTGTTTAAGCCTTTTGATACTTCACCGTTATCATTATCAACTCTATCTCTAAAATCAAGCTTTGCAAAACTACTTAAAACTCTATTTATTTTATTAATATCCGCACTTACATTTTGACTTGTAACATCAAGCATATGATTAAATATCTCTTTTAATTCAGTTAAATTTTCACTTTGTGTAGATTTTTCGATTCTCTTATCTAATCTACCCTCACCTACTTCTGTAACTACTCTTTTTACATCTTCTAGTAAAATAGTATCTTGATCAATTAAAGAACGAGTTTTTTCGATATTTTGATTAACAACTTTTGTCATTATTCCTATTTCATCTTCTGAATTTATTGGCAAAATATCTACATGAGTAGTTTCTTTATTTAAATATTTAAAGAATCCCATTAATCCTTCTTGAAAATCTTTTATTGGATTTGCAATTGCTTTATTTGTCATAATACTTGCTATAAAGACTAAAACAGCTAATACTATTATTGAAGTCACTAAAATTTTAATTATAAAACCTTTAATCTCTTCATTAGTTTCAGCATTCATAATAGCAATATTATTTTCAATTTCATCAACATAAGCACCAGTTCCTATAATCCAATCCCAAGGTCCAAATTTTTGTACAAAAGAAAATTTTTGTTTTGGCTCCGTATAGTTTGGTTTTGGCCACATATATTTAACTAGTCCACCTTCATTTTTTGCATTTGCAGCTTTTACAATCTCTCTGTATATGTATTTACCATTTGGATCTTTTAAATCAACTAAGTTTTTACCAGCTAATGATGCTTTAGCACCATGAACTACAACAATATGATTTGAATCATTTATCCAAAAATATCCACTTTTACCATACTTCATTTTTGATATCGTCGCTTTTGCCTCTTCTTGTATGTTTGTTGTAACATCTGAAACATAAGCACCTGTTCCAATTACCCAATTATACGGCTTAAACATTTTTACAAAAGATACTTTATTTTGAGGTTTTTCAAAACCTGGTTTTGGCCATACATAATCAACAAATCCTTCTCCATTTGATGAAGCTATTTTTGCAAATTCTGAAAATATTTTTTTGCCACCTTTATCTTTAAAATTTGATAAATCTTTTCCATTTAATTTTGGTTTAATAGGATGATCAATAATAACGGCCTTTGCATCATTTATCCAAAAATAACCATTATCTCCGTATCTACTTTCACTTACAATAGTTTTTATTCTATTTTTAAGCTCTGTTTCTGACAATTTTCCTTTATTATTTTCATATTCTTTTTCAATAATTGAAAATATAAAACTTGTTTGGTCTTGTAAATATTTAGAAACCTCTTTTTTTATTTTTTCTGGTGCTGTTCGTTCATGGTATGATTCAATAGTTTTTAAAGCCATTGAAACATAATTTTGAAGTTCATGTTCCTTGTTTTTGTAAGCTTCTTGCTTATACTTTTCAACTTTTGATTCTGCCAAAGTACTCATTGATAGGACTGATTGAATTCCTACAATTATTGCAACAGTTATGATAGAAATAACTATTATAATTTGTACCTTTGTTTTTATGCTTATTTTATTAAACATTTGTACTCCTTGATGTATATAGTTAATTATATACTAATTTATATACAATTTATATAAAATGATTTTGTTGAAAAACTCCTTTTATATAAGTAACAAAAGAGTATCAATATAATTATTTTTTTATTTTTTTTATAAAAATAATTTTTTAATAGATATATTTAGTTTCATGATTAAATATGATTTAGCATCTTACATTTTGGTGTTTTAATATTATTTGAATATAAAACATACAGTTTTTCTGTATAAAAATCTTATCTATAGCATATAATATAGATAATAAACAAAGAATATAATGTAAGGATACCAAATGATAGAAAATTTGATAAAAAATAAAAAAATTGAAATATTTTTCCAACCTATTGTTTCTATAAAAAATAAAAAGATTTTTGCTTTTGAAGCACTTACACGAGCATATGATGAGAATAATGACTTTATCTCACCTATGTACCTTTTCAAACAAGCAAAAAAAGAACATCTTTTAAATGTATTAGATTGTTATGTTCGAGAATTATCACTCAGAAAATTTTCGCAATATCACAAAACAAATAAAGAGATATTGTTATTTTTAAATTTCGAATCATCATTTATTGATAGTTCGGAATATGACAAATTTATTTGGGTTGTAAAAAAATATAATATCAATCCTTCAAATATTGTTTTAGAAATAAAAGAAGATGAAATCAAAAATAATAATTCTATAAAAAAATTTGTTGATTTATATAGAGAAAATGGTTTTATTATTGCCATAGATGATTTTGGTACTGGATATTCTAGTTTTGATAGACTCTCTTTAATCAAACCAGATATTGTAAAAATAGATCGTTCACTTATCTATAATATAAATAAAAATTTCATTAATTCTGAAATACTCAGAGCCGTTTCTAATATGTGTCATAAGATTGGGGCTATTGTATTAGCGGAAGGTGTAGAATCTAAAAATGAAATTTTAAATTGTATGGAAAAAGATATAGATATTTTTCAAGGCTTCTATTTTTCCAAACCGCAACGCATTATTGAGGATACTATAAATCAAAAAATACATAATGCTATCGAAGATATTGGTAAAAAATATAAAAAAAATATCAATACCATTATCAATAATAAAAATATTATGCTTAATGAATCAAAAGAATTAAGTCAAGAAATAGCTGATATTTTTAATGAAAATCATATAAACTCAATTTCAAAACTAAAATATATTATAGATAAACATGCTAAGTTAGAGGCTATTTATACAATTAACTTTAATACTGGTTTACAAAAAAATGATACAATTATCAATATTAAAGAAAATACATTATTTAATCCTTCAAAAGATGGTCATGATCATAATTTAAAAGAATATTATTTTATAGTAAAAAATTCTTCTGGATTTGAATATCTAAGTACAACTTATGTTTCAAAAGCAAGTGGAAATAAATGTAGAACATACTCATCAATTGTAAAAGTAAATAATATAAAATATATTTTGTGTCTAGATATTCGAACTATTTAGTTAAAAAGTTTTTTGCCCTATCCAACCCATTTGAAATGAATATTTGACTAACATCAAAAAACACATAATTATAACAATAACTCTTAAGTAAAAAGGATTTATTGTTACTAAAAGATGAGAAGCTATATATGCACCAATTGATTGACCAATCATCATTAAAATACCAATAGTAAAAATCACCTGTCCACAGAGTAAAAATATACAAACAGAACCTAAGTTCGTCGCAAAATTCATTGTTTTTGCCATGGCTGTTGCTTTAATGAGTTCTTTCCCTCTTAATGCAATTGCAGATAAAGAAAGAAAAGAACCAGTTCCTGGACCAAACATACCATCATAAAACCCAATAAAAGGGACAGCAGTATATTTATATGTTCTTTCACTTATCTTAGGCTTTGCTTCAATTTCAGAAGCTTTAGGCATAAATATAAAATATATTCCTATAAGTAAAAGAACTAAAGGTATAACAAAATTTAATAACTCCACATCGATAAATTGAACACAAATAGTTCCTATAGCAGAACCAATAAAAGCAATAAGCATAAGATATTTTACTTCAGAAAATGTGACTTTCTTTTTTCGTATCATCATCAATGAAGCAGTACCACTTCCGACAAAAGCTTGAAATTTATTTGTTCCTAAAGCAAGTAATGGAGGTATTCCTGCTAGGATTAGTGCAGGAATAGTAATCAAACCACCTCCACCTGCTAAAGTATCTATAAAACCAGCAAAAACAGCAACTGTAAAAAGCATGATTATTATCTCATATGTAAAAATAGAAAAATCCAAAATGATATCCTTTATATTCGCAGATTATAGTCAATATAACTTAATTATAGTACTCATTATAAAAAATTTATTGGTACTATTTTATACAATTTATTTTTACATATAACAACAAAAAAATGATACAATTATTCATAGATAAAAAAGGATTGTGATGCAAGAATTTATGAAAACCTATCGAGACAATATTGAAGATATTGAAAAATTTTTAATTGAGACAATACGAAGTATCGGTCATCTCAAACATAAAGAAGATAACAATTTCAATAGTTTATTTAAGGTATTTCCATCATTAGAGCTTGTATATGTTTGTGATGATGTTAAGCTCATACAAATCTCTCCAAATATATACAGAAATAAACAATCACAACTTCAAATTGGAGATAGTAGAAAGTACATACTGAATAAGCTTAACTTCAATGATAGTGGTGTATCTATTTCTCAACCATATATCAGTAGTGCTACGGGAGATACTTGTATCACTGTTGCAAAAAAAGAACATGGAAATATTTATTTTTTAGATTTTAAAGTTCTCGAACTATTACAACGATTAGGTCTTATAGAGATTCATAAAGAGTTTAATATTGTTAGCAAAAGTTTTTATTTTACTACGGCTATGGTTATGATTGTTTTAGCATTATTTACAATAGGATATTCATCATACGAATTTATTAATTCTGTCTTTTTTAAATCAGGATTGTCAATTGAATCAATTTTTAAACCTGTTATTGCGTTAACTCTTGGATTAGCTATTTTTGATTTAGCTAAAACAATTATAGAACAAGAGGTTGTTTTTAAGAATTATTCAAAAAATAGTAGTTCTGAATATAAAGTATTAATCAAATTTTCAATTACTATTATTATTGCTTTACTCATTGAGTCATTGATGGTTGTATTTAAAATAGCAATTGATAATTATGAACAAATGATACATGCAGTATATTTAATAGGTGGGGTTTCTTTACTTTTTATTGCTTTAGGACTATTTATATATTTTACAAAAAAAAGATCATAAAGATCAATTTTTTGTACTATTTTTATCAGGAGAAGTTATTACAGCAAGCCATCTTAAGAAAAATAAAAACAGTAAAACACCACAAAATATAAGTATATGAAAGTTAATTGTATTGGTTAATAACATATCTAAACTATCAATCTCAACCTCATTTATTTTTACTACATTTACAATTAATTCTCTTAAAGTTAAAATAATAAACGCATCAATAAGAATCCTTATCTGAACCCGTTTTTCTCTTAAAAAACTCATAACAGCTCGTACAATTTCTAGCATAATAATAAAATATAAAAGATATATAATTATTACTATCATACTATCTGTAGCAATCGCAACTGTAAACAGAACCATCGCCAAAATTAATTCTATATAAAACTTATTATAAAAAAAAGCTCTAAATCTTCTCACTCTCTATCCTTCTTATATCTATTATAAGTTCATTATATCAAATGAATCTAATGTTAACTCTTTATTTGATACTTGATTGAATATAATTTTCTAATTTTGACTTTTTAATTTCACCTATAAACTTTTCGACGAAAAAACCTTCTTTTGTATATAGAAAAGATTCTGGTATCATTTTTATATCATTAAAAGCTTTCGCTAATACAAAATTTTCTTTTCCTACAGTTACTGGAAAATTAACATTGTATTTTTTCATAAAATTTTCTAACTCTTTAAGATCTTTTTCTTTCTCAAATAATACACCAATAATTATGAAATCATTTTTATATTTTTCTTGAAGTTCTACAAATGCTGGCATCTCTTTTATACAAGGCTTACACCAAGTTGCCCAAAAGTTTATGAGTACCATTTTTCCATTGAGTTGTTTTGAAAATAAAACACCATCAGAAACTTCAAAAGTAATTTTTTCCCCTGTTGTTGTATTAAGGGTATAAGTATTGGCTTTTAAAATCTCTTTTTTTTCTATTAAATTCGATTGTACCTCTTGTGCTTTTTTGGGTTTAGATTCACACCCTACAAAAAACAATGCTAATATTATTGTGCTAAGTGATATTAATTTCAATTTCATATTTATCCCTATTTGTAAATTTCTGACTCTACTAAGTCTAACAATTCTTTATGACTTAATTCTCTTAACACTTTTCCATTTACATACACTGTCGGAGTACCTCTAACTCCTAAAGTGTAAGCATCTTTTTTATCAAGATTTAACATTGCATCAATGTTATTATTATTAAAATCATTTTTTAATTTTACCATATCCAAGTCAATTTTAGATAAAAACTCCCATAATAATTCAGGTTTTTCATTATTATGTTGTGCCCATTTATCTTGAGTTTTAAATATAACTTCTAAAGCTTCATTATATTTATTTTGAACTCTGGCAGCTTCTAAAATTCTAATTGTAAATTTTGAATTTTGATGATTTGCTAAGTACCTTACCACTAGTTTTGTTTCTATTTTATAGTCATTAAATACTTCTTGTATTGTTGGATGAAAAGCACTACACGCTTCACATTCTGGATCTAAAAACTCTGTGATTATTACACTATTTTGATTTTCGCCAAAGGAAGGAGAATGGTCTCGTACAAAAGGTGCACCATTTTTCTGCGCTAACATTTTTTGATTTTTTGTATCTACACTATATTGGTACATCATAATACCAACAATAAATCCAGCAACTAACAATAACAATGAGAATACAACTATTTTTTTATTTTTCATTTTTATTTCCTAAAATTAATAATATAAACAACATAAAATATGCCACAAAAGATAAGAATGGAATAGTAATAAAACCAAACCAATTAATATATTCTGTTGAACAAGGCACTCCACTTACACATGGCACTAC
>Ga0193955_1001547_pt1 | contig 10751 bp, 9 predicted proteins | sample BB_6_MG_FD_140343 | JGI IMG/M metagenome (GOLD analysis project Ga0193955, IMG submission 140343) | Microbial mat bacterial communities from the Broadkill River, Lewes, Delaware, United States - BB_6_MG | ecosystem: Environmental > Aquatic > Freshwater > River > Microbial mats | place: USA... | reverse complement strand
CAAGCCAAGTAGCCCATTGTGTATCTGTGTCAATATTCATCTTTATAACACCATAGCCAATAGCTTCACTTATGTCTGATTCATCTGAGCCTGAACCACCGTGAAAGACGAAATTTACAGGTTTTGGAGATGTTTTTAGATTTTGTTCTATATATTTTTGAGAGTTATCTAAAATTTTTGGAGTAAGAACAACGTTACCTGGTTTATAAACACCATGAACATTTCCAAAAGATGCAGCTATGGTAAAGTGTGGTGAGACTTTGCTTAACTCTTCATAAGCATAAGCTACTTCTTGTGGTTGTGTATATAAAAGAGAGTTGTCAATGTTAGTATTATCCACTCCATCCTCTTCTCCTCCTGTTATACCAAGCTCTATCTCTATGCTCATACCTATTTTGCTCATTCTCTTAAGATACTCTTTAGATATAGAGATGTTTTCTTCTATGCTCTCTTCTGAGAGGTCTAACATGTGTGATGAGTAGAGAGGTTTACCAGTATGCTTGAAGTATCTCTCTCCTGCATCTAAGAGTGCATCTATCCATGGAAGTAGTTTTTTTGCAGCATGGTCTGTATGAAGGATTACAGCTACACCATAAACCTCAGCCATAGTATGAACATATTTTGCTCCAGCTACTGCTCCTGCTATTGCTGCTTTTTGGTCTTCATTGCTAAGACTTTTTCCTGCAAAGTAAGATGCACCACCATTGCTAAATTGTATAATAACAGGAGATTTTACCTTTGCAGCGGCTTCTAAAACTCCGTTTATAGAATCAGTTGAGACTACATTTACAGCAGGGATTGCAAATCCTATCTCTTTTGCTTTGTCATAAACTTTTTGTACATCATCTCCAAAAAGAACACCCGGTTTTACAATATCTAATATGCCTTTGCTCATTACTCTTCCTAAATATTTGATTATAGACGTGATTATAATATAAGCTTTATTTGAAATAACTTTCTTATAGTATTTTTATGCTAAAATGGCTAAAAAACATAGAGTTGATAATGATTAAAAGGACATAAATAATGAAACTAACAATAGATGAGTACTCAAAACAATTTAAAATGTCAAAAGAGATGGTAAACTCTAAATTAAGAGCAAAAAAATTGGACTATATTATAGAAGAATCTATCACGTATATAATTGTTGATGATATAGCATCTCAAGAGAAAAAAACACAAGAAGTGCCTCAAGAAAAAAAGGCTTTAGTAAAACCAAAAACTACAGTAGCTACCGTTATTGCACTATATCAAAGAGAGAACTCTCAACTAAAAGAAAAAATCCTTCAACTTGAGAACAAAATAGATAGACTTATTGATGACAAAGAGCAGATGCTGCGTGATGAGCGTGACAAAATAGAGCAACTTTACTCCAAAAAAGATGAACAACTAAAAAATATACTAGAACTTGTAAATACTAAAATGATGATAGAAAAACAAAACCAAACCATTCATGAAGTTGAAACTTTGGAAGATTCAAAAAGTAGTTACACTCCTAATTTTGAAGCAAAAAAAGAACCTGAGCTTGGTATAGTCGAGCTTAAGCAGCATCTAAAGAGTTTAAAAATAGAGTCATATCAGAAAAAAGTTATAAAAAGAAGATTTTTATCTGTTTACGATAACGATGTTAGAGTCATTAAAAAAGATGGTAAACTCTATCTTGATTTTTCAAAGTATGACTACAGTGACCTACTTTCGTACTAATAAAGGAAAATAATGAGTGAAGTAAAAAGTGCGATAATAAAAACTAAAAATATTAAAGAGGCTATGTCAACTTTTGCGTCTGATAGCTTCATACCTTTAAATGAGTGCAATTTTACCATACAAAAAACCTCAACCTATATAAAAACAAGCTCTGATGATAGCTTTAGACTATTTAATGAAAATATATATGAGCATTACAAAGACGAGACTTCTATTATAAACCAACATTTGGAGCTTCAACAAGTTTACACTATAGAAGCTGTTAAATCAACAGAGGTAGAGATGCAATTAAATTACTCTTTAGAACTTGGAGAGTTTTGTTCTAATCCAAAAATTGTTTTGCATCCTGATTCACATATACTATATAAAACACATAAACCCAAAGAGATTTTCAAACTTTTAGTTCAAGAGATAAATAAAATAAAAGCCAAAAATGGGATGCTTATAAATATTTTTGATAAGAAGATGATTCACAATTTAAAAGCTTTTACAAAGTACCTATATGAAGGAAAATTCAAAAAAAGAGTTAGAATTTCTCTTTTTGAGGGCATAGAACCTGAGATTACACAAGCGGGAAAACTTATACTTTGGTTTATGCATAAAGAGAATTCAAAAAAACATCAAATTATAGAAGTTGAAGAAGATGAACTTTTAATCGAATATAAAAAACCTGTTTATGGAAAGAGTGGGTTTAATGCTTATGGCAAACAACTAGATAAAGATTATATTCATAATGCTGATGACCTTCAAGCAAAGGTAGATGAAAAAAGTGTATATCTACAAGAGAGCGATTATAAAAAACTTTACAAAAGCAAAGTAAAAGGTTTTGTACATTTTACAAGCACACTACTAAGCGTTGACAATAAATTAAAAATGTCAAAAATATCCAGAGTAGAAGACTCTTTGGCAAAAGAAGAAGATAACAACGTAGAAGTTCATATATCTCAAAATGACACTACAAAAGATAGTATAGGAGAGGGGGTTGAGTTAACCAGCCAAACCATACACGTAAATGGACACGTTGGTGCTAATAGCATCTTAGAGGCTATAAATATGCAGATAGATGGAGCTACTCATAAAGATTCAATGCAGTTTGCAAGAGTTGCAAAGATCAACAGACACAAAGGTACACTAAGATGCCATGATGCAAAAATAGCACTTTTAGAAGGAGGAAGTGTTCATGCTACAAACCTTGAACTTGAAGCGTCTTTAGGTGGTGTCATACACGCACAAAAGGTAAAAATTGGTCATGTTAAAAGTAACTTGAAGGTTTATGCATCTGAGTCCATAACTATCAGGCTAGTGAGTGGTGAAGACAATATTTTTAATATAAACTATAAACAAATTCCTATATTAAACTCAAAAATAGATCTTATAAATGAAGATATAGAAAACTTAAAATTTGAGCTTGAAGAAGCTCATAGACACAACAAGTCAAAAGTAGCAAGTATCCAAGAAGCTATAAAAGAGTTTAAAAACGAGATACAAAAGATAAAAAATTCTGCTTTAAATGCAACCATAACAATAGAACAACCCCTCAAAGGACTTAACAACATAGTCTTTACCTTAGATAACGATGAAGAAATTATCTACAAAACAGATGCAAAAAGTTATGAACCTTTTTATTTAGATATATCAGAAGAAAAAATCACTCTACAACCTGTCAAAAAATCAATCTATATCTCATAAAAACTCCAAAAACAAACTAATATTTTTTTATTATCCTCTTAGAAGAGGATATTTTTTTATAATTAATACACGAAAAACCGTGTAAAATACAATGTTTATACTTTATAATATTTATTATATAATACACTAAAATATATAAATAGTATTTAATAGTATTTATTTAGTAGTTTTTAATAAATTAAATGTGTGTTTAAGTATATAAAACGTATAATCCTTTTTATGCAAATTGATGATCTGTTTAATATTCTTCACAACTCACTAGAGTCTCAAAACAACGGCAAAAAAATATCACTTAAAGATATGGCTAATTCGCTTGGGATATCTATGCGTACATATCAAGACTGGAAGCTTGGTCGTGCTAAACCTCAAGCTGCATCTGTAGTTATGAAAATGTTAGGAAAATTAGATGATGATGAAATTATTAGAGCTGTAAGAAAAATCAATAAACTTTAAAAGGTATAGTAGATGGGTGCATTAACTAAACAAGAAAGAGACTCTTTAGATGAGATATTTTTATCCTTAGGAAAAAACAACGATAAGTACTCAAAACTCAAAGAAATGTCATCTTTAATCTTATCTAAAAATATAAGTTTAAACACATCAAAGTTCTTGAGAATGGCTAAAATAGGACTAAAAGAGTCAAAATTATCGCAATTTATCACACTTTTCACTAAAAAGAAGAAAAATTTAAGCAAATAAACTATAAAGTATCCATAGCTGAATTATTTAAGCAGAAGTATTTGTGATGCTTATGCTAGATAATATCGGAAATCTTTATGAATCTAAGGGAAATATATGAATAAAGCTCAATTCGTTGAATTAGTACAAGCAAGTGGTGAATACAAAACTAAAGTTGAAGCAGAAGCTGCTATAAAAGCATTCACAGAAGCTGTAACAACTGCTCTAGTAAAAAAAGAGGACGTATCTTTAGTTGGTTTTGGTAGTTTTACTGCAAGTCTTCAAAAGGGTAAAAGTGGTAAAGTTCCAGGAACTGATAAAACTTATACAACTCAGGACAAAATGGTTCCTAAATTTAAAGCTGGTAAAGGTCTTAAAGACCGCGTTGCTGCTGGTAAATAAATTTCCTAAAACCCATTGCATCTAAAGCTGTGGGTTTTTATATTTTATGAAAATATTTTCATTCCTCTCTCTATTTAAAAAAAAATCTAAAACATTAAAACTTCCAGACTCTCTATTGGTTAAAAAACTAAAACAAGTATGTAAAAATAACAATCTTAGCATCTATGAAAACATTACCATATATCATCATAAACAGAGCTACTTTATTCCTTTGTTAATTGTAGATACCAAAAGAGGTATATATCTGTTTGAATACAAAGAGTGGTCGTATAACGATTTAAAAGATGCAACAATATCAAAAGCCACAAATCAAGATGCGAGTGAAGAAAGTCTTTCTTTTGAAAAAACACACAATTTTATAAAACAAAAGTTTAATGAGCTTACACACAGTGATGGCGTACCAATCTATAACTACCTGCTTATGGAGAATCTAAATAGCGATGAGTATGAGCATCTAAGTGACTCTTTTAAAGAGTTGCTCCCTCAGCAAAAAATAATGTTTAGCGACTCACTAGAAGACACAATAGGGCAAAAACTACAAGAAGCACCTTTATCAAATAATGTCACGCTTGATGAAGTTCACATCATGGGAAATCTCTTAGTGCAGTATCTAATCTTTTCAAATGATAAGACTATGCATCTTGCTACACCAAATCAGATGCACTTTATAGACTCCAACATAGTTGGTTTAGAAGTTTTAAGTGGTAGTCCATACTCTGGTAAAACAAATGCTATTGTTCTAAAAGCTCTGTTGTCAAGTTTGCAAAATCCAGATTTAAAAATTATAATAATTGAGCCAACAATTCTAGCCTGTGACAAGCTAAAACAAAAACTACTAAGCATTATAGAACACGCTATTATAGAGATTGATTTTTCTAATATAGAGATTATAACACCTATAGAACTTGTAAATAGACATCTGAGCAAATTAAAAAAACCAAACCTTGAAGTAGTACTTCATGTTGATAAAAAACTAATGCATAACAACTTTAAAGTTGCTGACCTTATCTTATGCGATGATGCAAATCTACTCTCTTATGAGTTTATTGAGTATCTAAAACATATTCAAAAAAAATCATCACTTCTTCTAGTAAGCAGTGTTGAAGATGCTAACTACAACTTTGAGCAAAGTTTTAAAGATAAAAAAGTAAATATAACTTTTAAGCAAACCAACCAACACGCTAAAGCACTTCAAATTATCTCTAAATTACTCCAAGAAAATTCATCTAGTGACATTCTAGTAGTATGTAATAACTTAAGCAGAAGAAAACTACATGATGATTTGGAGTTTTTTATCAAAGATAAAGCTATATTATTGGATAGTTCTAATAATTTAATTCATCAAGAGTTAGACAATTTACTTTTATGTTCATACTCACAGATAAGCTCAATGAATTCAAAGTTTGTTATTTTGTTAGATGTAGCTGAAGCATCACTCAATGAAATAAATCATGCTATAAATTTAGCAAAACAAGAGGCTTATGTTCTATATGAAGATGAGAGTCATAATATAAAAACACTAAAGGAAAAAAATGATTAAAACACTAATAACACTACTTTTACTCTTAAGTATAAACTTACAAGCTCAAAATAATAATCCGCATGTTGTCTTAGAGACAACTCAAGGTAAAATAGAGTTAATACTATTTTCAGACATTGCCCCACTTGCTGTAGAGAACTTTACTACTCATGTAAAAAACGGTTACTACAACGGTATTGCATTTCACAGAATTATAAAAGACTTTATGATTCAAGGTGGAGACCCAACAGAGAGTGGTATGGGTGGAGAGAGCATCTGGGGCAAAGCCTTTAAAGATGAGTATAAAAACAAAACTTTTAATAAAGCAGGAATACTTGCTATGGCAAATGCAGGTCCACATACAAATGGAAGTCAGTTTTTTATAACAACGGCTAAAACACCTTGGCTAAATGGAAGACACACTATCTTTGGCGAAGCAACAAAAGAGTCTATGAGTACAATTTATAAGCTAAATAGTGTAGCTACATTTGGCAGAAGCGGAGCAGACAGACCTCAAAATAGACAAGAGATAATCAAAGCATATATTAAAAATTAACTCATACAATTAACACTAATTAAAACCCTGTTAAAGGGTTTTTAACTCTCTGTAATATTCTCGTAACCTTAATATAGATATAATTCTATAAATTATTACAATACTATAGCAAGAGGTAAGTATGGAAATTCAAACTATCAAAAAGCTTGAAAAACAAGCACTTAAAAAGAGTGGAACAGATTTTACAAGACTTGGTTTTGCACTTTTTTTTATGATAGGTGTTTTAACATTTAGTTTTCTAAGCAATGGTGGGATTTCAAACAATATGTTCCTCGCTATAGCTGCACTTATTGGTGCTTATATGGCTATGAATATAGGTGCTAATGATGTAGCAAACAATGTTGGACCAGCTGTAGGTTCAAAAGCACTAACTCTTACAACAGCTATCATAATAGCGGCTATATTTGAAGCAGCAGGTGCATTAATTGCTGGTGGTGAAGTTGTAAAAACAATCAAAAAAGGCATCATTGATGTTACTGCTTTTGGTGGAAACGCTGACCCTTTTATATGGGCTATGATGGCGGCTTTACTCGCTGCTGCACTTTGGCTTAACTTTGCAACAATGATGCGTGCACCTGTATCTACTACTCACTCAATAGTTGGTGGAGTTATGGGAGCTGGTATCGCAGCTGCAGGATTTTCTATAATCTCATGGACAACTATGGCAAAGATTGCGGCTTCATGGGTTATCTCGCCTGTTCTTGGTGGTATTATAGCCGCCCTTTTTCTTTTTGCTATAAAAAAATCTATTGTCTTTAAAGAGGACAAAGTTCAAGCTGCCAAAACCTACGTTCCAATATTTGTAGCCATTATGTCTTTGGCATTTGTCACTTACTTAACCATAAAAGGCCTTTCAAAAATATGGCCAAAAGTTATTGAGATACTAAATATGCTCCCACTTGTTACAATGCAGATGAGTCAAAAACCATCTTTTACTACAGCTCTTACTCTTGGTTTAATTGTAGCCGTTGTAGTTTACTTTTTTGTAAAGCATAGAGTCTCTTCAAATACTACAACACTAGAAAACACTAAAGCTTCTGTAAATACTCTTTTTACTATACCTCTTATCTTTGCAGCAGCACTTCTGAGTTTTGCTCATGGTGCAAATGATGTTGCAAATGCGATTGGTCCATTAGCAGCAATAAACAATGCAGTTGTAAATGGTGGCATCTCATCTGATACATCTATCCCGCTTTGGGTTATGGCAGTTGGAGCTTTGGGTATCGCACTTGGACTCGCTCTTTATGGTCCTAAACTTATCAAAACTGTTGGTAGTGAGATTACAGACCTTGACCAAATAAGAGCATTTTCCATAGCTATGGCTGCATCTATAACAGTTATTATTGCCTCACAACTTGGACTTCCTGTAAGTTCTACTCACATAGCAATAGGTGGTGTTTTTGGTGTTGGTTTTTTAAGAGAGTGGTTACATTTAACTGAATCTAAAAGAACCATAGAAGATGATAGACAAGCTATCATTGATGATAAATTAAATCTTCATGCATATAATGCCGAACTTAAAAGGCTAGAAGAAAAAGATGCCAAAGGTCAAGAAGATTATGAGAGAATTGTTGAGCTTTACAAGTTTATAGCAGACGAAGAAAAACATATTAAATCCGCTAAAAAGAGTATCAAAAAGACTAAAAAAGTTGAATATGTAAAAAGAGAAGCAATCAAAAAGATTGTTACAGCATGGGTTGTTACTGTTCCAGCAGCAGCTGTTTTAGCAGGACTTCTGTTTTTTATGATAAAAGGTATTATGCTTTAAATATCTGTTTCGCTTTTGACACAATTTCTACCAGAATCTTTAGCAAGGTATAGAGCTTTATCGGCTCTATCGATTACCTCTTGCATCTCTTCGCCTTCTTTTACTTGAGACACTCCAAAACTAGCGGTTACATTTCCTACTCTATCTATAGACAACTCTTCGATAGCTTTTCTTAATTTTTGAGCTATTAAAATAGCATGTTCTAAATCAGCTGTTGGTAGTAAGACTATAAACTCTTCTCCGCCCCATCTACATACAATATCAACATCTCTGAGTGTTTTTAAAAGAGTATGAGAGACTTGCACAAGAGTTTTATCTCCAGCATTATGTCCATATATATCATTTACACTTTTAAAGTAGTCTATATCTAAAATTACAAGAGACATACTGTTGTGTCTTTGAAGCATTGATATATAAGAAGAAGAGTATAATTGAGAAAACTTATCTCTGTTGTAAAGTCCAGTTAATGAATCTGTAGATGCTATGTTTTCATACTCTATATTTTTATTTTGAAGCATCATATTTATCTCACTTAGCTCTTGTTGGTACTCTTTCATTAAAGTTGCCCATCTTGAATAAGTAAGAGATATTAACTCTTTTTGAGTAATAATTCCTGAGAGTGTACCATCATCATCTACAACTATAACTCTTTTATATCTTTTTTCTTTTAAAAAGCTTAGAGCCTCTCTTACAGATGAACTTTTGTGAATAGCATCTACTGGAGTTGACATATATTTTTCTACATTTACATCTAAGTCAACTTTATTCTTAACAAGTTTCATAATATCTTTTGTTGTAAAGATACCAATAGGCTTTAAGTTTTCTACTATTATTACATTATCATAAGAGTTATTTGCCATGTCTTTTAGTAAAAAAGATATTTTATCATCTCTTCTAACCCACTTCATTCTACGACCTAGCTTTAAAAAATCTTGCAGTTTATAGTTATCCATCAAGGTATCTGGGTCTATATTACTAGTGATATCAGTATGTGTTATAAGTCCATAAAGAGAATTATCATCATGAATAACAGCAATATATTCTGTCGCATCATTTAAAAAGTCTAGAGTGTTTAATATATTTTCATCTTTATTTATTACAGGTATTTTAGATAAAGGTAGATCACGAAGAATAGTACTTCCATCTATCTTCTTTGTCTGAACATTTAAAATTTCTACTATACTCATAAAATAAAAATCATTCTTATCTATTACAATAATATTTCTATGTTCATTATCAAGTATTTTTTTTATAGTGTCATCAAAAGTGCTATCTATATCTATTGACACTACTGATGTTGTAGCTATCTCACCTATCTTTGGAAATTTCATTTTACCCCTTTATCTTGCATCTAATGCTTGCTGAATTTTTATAGCTTGAACATGCTCTGCTACATCATGAACACGGATTATAGATGCTCCATTTCTTATTGCCTCTAGATGTAAAGATATCGTACCAGACAATCTATCTTTTGGCTGAGATGCAGATATTTTATCTATCATAGATTTTCTTGAAGCTCCAATCAAAAGTGGCTTTTGTAAAGTTAAAAAATGCTCCAAATGCTTTATAAGATCTAAGTTGTGATTTAGAGTTTTTCCAAAACCTATACCCACATCAAGCATGATATCTTTAACACCAAAACTCTCAGCCTTTAAAATTCTTTGTTTAAAAAAATCATATATGTCACAAAGCAGATGCTCATACTTTGGCTCTTTTTGCATTGTCTGAGGAGTTCCTTGCATGTGCATTATAACAGCTTGAGCTTTATACTCAGCACTAAGTCTGCATATATCATCATTTGCAAGACCTGTAATATCGTTAACTATTTTAAAACCACTCTCTAGTGCCTCTTTTACAACTAATGGCTCATAAGAGTCTATACTAAACTTAACTCTCTCATATAGTTTTTGTTCTTTAATCATTTTAAGTATTGGCTTTACTCTTTGTAGCTCCTCTTCTGTCTCTACTCTTTTAGAGTTAGGTGCCGATGATGCTCCACCTATGTCGATAATATCTGCACCATCATCTATCATAGTCTCAATTTTTCCAATAGCTTGAGCAGATGTAAATCTACTTTGTGAGAAAAAGCTATCATCATTTGCATTTAAAACACCCATAATTTCAACAGATGAGCTTTTTTTGACTTTTAAAATTTCTGAAAGTTTTTTTGCCAACTCTTTAAGCCCAAAAGGTTGTGCTAGCTCTTTTTTGCTAAGAACTTTTAACTGAGAAGTTGTAGCTATTAAGATGCAGTTTACTTTTGGCGTAGCTGCTAAGATTGTCCCCTTTGGAACTGCCAAGTCAGCACCTACTGAGAGAGCGTCTTGCTTTAAAATATTAGCCGCACCAACATGTAAATCTCTTATATAGATAAGATGATGAGATATTTTTGAAGCTAAGATGTTAACTCCACCTCCATCTACTCCCAACTCTTT
>Ga0193955_1001543_pt1 | contig 10766 bp, 9 predicted proteins | sample BB_6_MG_FD_140343 | JGI IMG/M metagenome (GOLD analysis project Ga0193955, IMG submission 140343) | Microbial mat bacterial communities from the Broadkill River, Lewes, Delaware, United States - BB_6_MG | ecosystem: Environmental > Aquatic > Freshwater > River > Microbial mats | place: USA... | reverse complement strand
TTATCTTACATTGAAAAAATGAAAAAGATGGGTAATAAACATCTAATAGGTGAAACTACTGGTTTTGAAGCCCTTGATAGAAGAACAACTGGATTTAATGAAGGGGATTTAATTATTATTGCTGCAAGGCCTGCGATGGGGAAAACTGCACTTGTATTAAATATGGCTTTAAAAAATGTTGAAGCAAATAAAGGTGTGATTTTTTTCTCACTTGAAATGCCAGCGGAGCAATTGATGCTAAGAATGCTTGCAGCCAAAACTTCTATTCCTTTACAAAATCTAAGAAAAGGTGATATGGATGATAACCAATGGTCAAATCTAAGTGGAGCTTTTGATGATTTAAACACAAAAAAACTTTTTGTAGATGATGGTGGAAGTATCAATATTAACCAATTAAGAGCAAGGGTGCGAAAACTTGCTCAAAATGAAGCAAATAATATAAAACTTGTAATCATCGATTACCTTCAACTTATGCAAGGAACTGGAAATAAAGATAGACATCAAGAGGTTTCAGATATTTCAAGGGGACTTAAAATGCTTGCTAGAGAGATGAAAATTCCTATTATTGCACTTTCTCAGTTAAATAGGGGACTTGAAAATAGACCAGATAAAAGACCAATGTTATCAGACCTTAGAGAATCTGGAGCTATTGAACAAGATGCTGATATTATTATGTTTGTATATAGAGATGATGTATATAAAGAAAGAGATGAAGCTAGAAAAGAAAAAGAAGCAAAAGATAAAGGTGAAGAGTATAAATCATCTTTTGTAAATAAACCAGTTGAAGAGGCTGAAGTAATTATAGGAAAACAAAGAAATGGACCAATTGGTACTGTAAAACTAGATTTCCAAAAAGCACTTACGAGATTTGTCGATAAAGAAAATGAACACACAAGTGCCCCAATTGAAGTGGTATTTGAAAATGTTGCAGATAGTGAAAGAGAGACAAACATCGATATACCGGATATTTTGTGATATAATGCTTAAAAAAGGAGAGAATAATGAGTATAAATGAAATAAAAAACTTAAATCCAAAAGAGAAGGTTATTTTGATAAATGATATTTGGTAAAGTTTAGGCTCTGATGATATTGTGATTGAATTACCCTCATGGCGTGAAGAAGTTTTAAAAGAACGTATAAAAAAAATTAAAGATAAAGAAGCTAAATATATTTCTCTTGAAGAGTTAAGGAGTAGATGAATATAAAAAATATAATTGTTTTAGAGGATGTTTCTATCGATTTAAAATTAAGTGAAAAATTTTATGAAAAATAGAATAAGAGTTTAGGTCAATATTTTAAAGATAGTATTATCTCTGATATTGAATCTTTTTGGACTTTATAGATTATTATCTAAAAGATTTCCTTATGGAATATATTATGAAATTGAGAATGATATAGTTACAATAATTGCAATTTTAGATTTAAGACAAAATCCAAAAAACATATCATCCTTATATTTAGAATCGTAAAAACTAGAATAAACCCTAAATAAATTTAGCATTCCAATTCCTGAACCGGAGACTTGTTCCCCAGCAAAAACAACAACATGGATCTGGGAATTTATTCCCGGCAAAAAAAGAAATAAAATAACCAATAAAACATAGTAAAAAGTATTTTCAGAACTATTTGGATATAATCCACTTAAATTTCAAAATTTATGTATAAAAAAATCAGAAATGAGTCATTTGTGAGTCATTTGTTTGGTAAAATTATAGTAGTAATTATAATAACTAGGATAAAGTAAATGAATAAAATTTTAAATTTAATAGGAAGAACAAAAGAACTTTTTACAGAAGATATAAATAAACATGATAAAGAATTAAGAGAAATAGTATCTAACTCTTCTTTTCTTGTAATTGGAGGGGCTGGTTCAATCGGCCAAGCAGTTACAAAAGAAATATTTAAAAGAAATCCTAAAAAACTTCATGTAGTAGATATCTCTGAAAATAACATGGTAGAATTAGTTCGAGATATTAGAAGTAGTTTTGGATATATTGATGGAGAATTTGCAACTTTTGCTCTTGACATTGGAAGTAGTGAATATGATGCTTTTATAAAAGCTGATGGTAAATATGACTATGTATTAAATCTTTCTGCTTTAAAACATGTAAGAAGCGAAAAAGACGCATTTACTCTTATGCGTATGATTGAAACAAATGTTTTCAACACAGATAAAACATTACAACAATCAATTGAAAATGGAACTAAAAAGTATTTTTGTGTAAGCACAGATAAAGCTGCAAATCCTGTAAATATGATGGGTGCAAGCAAGAGAATCATGGAAATGTTTGTAATGAGAAAATCAAAGCAAATAAATGTTTCTATGGCAAGATTTGCAAATGTTGCATTTAGTGATGGGTCTTTACTTCATGGATTTAATCAAAGAATTCAAAAAAATCAACCAATTGTTGCACCAAATGATATAAAAAGATATTTTGTAACTCCTCAAGAAAGCGGTGAACTTTGTCTTATGTCTTGTATTTTTGGTAAAAATAGAGATATATTCTTCCCAAAATTAAGTGAAAATTTACATCTTATAACCTTTGCTGATATTGCAGTAAAATATCTGCAAAATTTAGGATATGAGCCATATTTATGTAAAGATGAAGACGAAGCACGAGAGTTAGTAAAAACTTTACCATCAGATGGGAAATGGCCATGTTTATTTACTGCTAGTGATACAACAGGTGAAAAAGATTTTGAAGAGTTTTTTACAGATAAAGAAGTTTTAGATATGGAAAGGTTTGAAAATCTTGGAATTATTAAAAATGAAGCATTATTTGATGAAAGTAAATTAAATAATTTTGAAAAAACTATCAATAATTTTAAAGTAAATCTATCTTGGACTAAAGATGATATTGTAAAAGAATTTTTTAGTATGATCCCAGATTTTGGACATAAAGAAACAGGTAAATATCTTGATGGGAAAATGTAATATGCAGAATATAGTTGATTTTATAAAACAAACTTTTAATACAAAAGAATTCATACCTTTGCATGAACCAAAATTTATTGGTAATGAAAAGAAATATTTAAATGACTGTATTGATTCTACTTTTGTGTCGAGTGTTGGGAAATATGTAGATACTTTTGAAAAAGAGTTTGCAAAAACTGTTGGAAGTAAGTATGCCATTGCAACTGTTAATGGAACAGCGGCACTTCATATATCACTTATTTTAGCAGATGTAAAAAAAGATGATGAAGTTATTACTCAACCACTTACTTTTATAGCTACTTGTAATGCTATTAATTATATTGGTGCAAAGCCTATATTTGTTGATGTTGATTTAGATACGATGGGATTAAGTCCAGATTCTTTAAAAGATTTTTTAGAAAATAATTGTGAATTAAAAGAAAATACTTGTATTAATAAGACAACAGGCAAATTTATAAAAGCATGTGTTCCCATGCATACTTTTGGACATTCTTGCCGTATTGATGAGATAAAATATATATGTGACAAATGGAACATTATATTAGTAGAAGATGCAGCAGAAAGTTTAGGAAGCTATTACAAAAATAAACATACAGGAACTTTTGGAAAAGTTGGAGCATTTTCTTTTAATGGTAATAAAATCATCACTTCAGGTGGTGGTGGAGTGATTGTTACTGATGATGAAGAATTAGCAAAAAGGGCAAAACACATCACAACAACTGCAAAAATTCCTCATCCTTTTGAATACGTTCATGATGAGATAGGATATAACTATAGACTTCCAAATATAAATGCAGCACTTTTAGTAGCCCAATTAGAGCAATTAAATAGTTTTATAGAAGCAAAGAAAAAATTGTCTTTAAAATATAAAGAATATTTTTCAAACTATGAAATAAATTTTGTTGAAGAACCTAAAAATTCAAAATCAAACTATTGGTTACAAGCTGTTTTATTAAAAGATAAAAAACAAAGAGATGAATTCTTAGAATTGACCAATAAAAATGGTGTAATGACAAGACCTATTTGGAAACTTATGAATGAACTTGAAATGTTCAAAGATTGCCAAAAAACAGATTTAAATAATGCAAAATATTTAGAACAAAGAATTGTAAATATCCCAAGTTCGGTGATTTTATAATGAAAGAAAAAATAGTTCTTATCGGTGGTGGTGGGCATTGCCATAGTGTTATTGATGTAATAGAGCAAGAAAATAAATATGAAATTATTGGAATAGTTGATACTAAAGAAAATATAGGTAAAAAAGTTTTAGGTTATGAAATTATTGCTTGTGATGATGATTTAGAAACTATTTTTAAAACTTGTAAAAATGCAGTTATAACAGTAGGGCAAATAGAATCAAATAAAATAAGAGTTAAAATATATAATAAATTAAAGCAAATAGGGTTTAATTTGCCAGTCATAATTTCACGATATGCATATGTTTCTAAACATTCTATTATAGAAGAAGGAACGGTTATTATGCATAACACATTAATAAATGCAAATGTAAAAATAGGTAAAAATTGTATAATAAACACAAAAGCATTAATTGAACATGATAGTATTATAGAAGACAATTGCCATATCTCGACTGCAAGCGTAATAAATGGTGGGGTAATTGTAAAAGAAAATAGTTTTTTTGGAAGTAATGCAACTTCAAAACAAAGTATAGAAATAGATGGATTTATAAAAGCTGGGAGTTTAGCCAAATGAATAAAGTATTTATAATAGCAGAGGCAGGTGTAAATCATAATGGTTCAATTGATCTTGCAAAAAAACTTATTGATGTAGCTAGTGAAAGTGGTGCCGATGCTGTAAAATTCCAGACATTTAAAGCTCAAAATTTAGTTTCAAAAAGTGCTCAAAAAGCTGATTATCAAAAACAAACAACTGATCAAGCAGAATCTCAATTCGATATGATAAAAAAACTTGAACTAGATATTGATACTCATAAAGAACTTATATCTTATTGTAAAACTAAAAATATTATGTTTTTATCAACTCCTTTTGACCATGATAGTATAGAACTTTTAAATGACTTAGGACTTAAAATATTTAAAATACCAAGTGGTGAAATTACAAATTTACCATATCTTAGACATATAGGGAAACTAGATAAAAAAGTAATCCTTTCAACTGGAATGGCGAATATTGGTGAAATTGAAGATGCTTTAGATGTTTTGATAAGTGTAGGAACAAAAAAAGAAAATATTACAGTTTTACATGCAAATACTATGTACCCAACACCTATGGAAGATGTAAATTTAAGAGCAATGATAACTATTGGAAATACTTTTGATATAGCTTTTGGATATAGTGATCACACTTTAGGAATAGAAGTTGATATTGCAGCGGTTGCACTTGGAGCATGTTGTATTGAAAAACATTTTACTTTGGATAAAATGATGGAAGGACCAGATCATAAAGCTTCATTAGAACCAGAGGAATTAAAAGCTATGGTAGAAGCTATAAGAAATATAGAGTTAGCTCTTGGAAGTAGTATTAAAAAACCGTCAAAAAGTGAAATGCCAAATATTCAAATAGCTAGAAAATCTATTGTTGCTAAACTTGATATTAAAAAAGGTGAAATTTTTACAGAAGAAAATATTACCATAAAAAGACCAGGCAATGGAATAAATCCTATTCGATGGGATGATATAGTTGGAAGTATTGCAACTAAAGATTATAAAGAAGATGAATTAATATGAAAAAAGTATGTGTGATTACTGGTACAAGGGCTGAATATGGATTACTTTATTGGCTTATGAAAGAGATTGTAGCTGATAATGAACTTGAACTTCAACTTATTGTTACAGGTATGCACCTAAGTCCCGAATTTGGTTTAACGTATAAAGAAATAGAAAAAGAGTTTAAAATAGATAAAAAAATCGAAATGCTTTTATCTTCAGATACTTCTATTGGTATTTCAAAATCTATGGGGCTAGCACAAATATCTTTTTCTGAAGCTTATGAAGAATTAAAACCAGATATAGTTGTAGTACTTGGAGATAGATATGAAATTTTTTCTGCTACAAGTGCAGCTATGATTGCCAATATTCCACTTGCTCATTTACATGGAGGAGAAACAACAGAAGGTGCATTTGATGAATCAATAAGACATTGTATTACAAAAATGAGCCATCTTCACTTTACTGCAACAGATGAATACAAAAACAGAGTTATTCAATTAGGTGAACATCCAAATAGAGTTTTTAATGTTGGTGGTATGGGAATTGAGAATATTAAAAGATTAAAACTCTTAACAAGAGATGAATTTGAAGAATCAATTGATTTTAAATTAAATAAAAAAAATATTTTAGTTACTTTTCATCCTGTAACTTTAGAAAACTCTACAGCAAAAGAAGAATTTCAAGAGTTGCTGGATGCTATTGATGAATTAAAAGATACAAATATAATATTTACAAAAGCAAATAGCGATACAGATGGAAGAATTATAAATCAAATGATTGATGAATATGTTTCTAAAGAATCTAATAAATCAATTTGCTTTACTTCTTTAGGACAATTACGATACTTAAGTGCTTTACAGTATGTAAATGCAATGGTTGGAAATAGTTCAAGTGGACTTCTCGAAGCTCCAAGTTTTAAAATAGGAACTATAAATATTGGAGATAGGCAAAAAGGAAGAAAAAAAGCAAATAGTATAATTGATTGTGAACCAAACAAAAAAAGTATAAAAAAAGCTTTTAAAAAATTATATTTTTTAGAATTTCAAAATAGTTTAGTAAATGTTAAAAATCCATATGGTGATGGGTGTTCAAGTCAAAAAATTATTAAAGAGATAAAAAAAGTTGATTTAAAAAATATTTTAAAAAAATCATTTTATGATTTAAAGGAGCAAAATGAGAAATATTGATAATATTAAATTAAATATAAATTCAACTATTAAAGATGCTTTATTAATTATTGATAGTGGTGCATTGCAAATAGCATTAATAGTTGATGAAAATGACAAATTGATAGGAACTTTAACAGATGGAGATATAAGAAGAGCCCTTTTAAATGGCTTAGAGTTAAATAGTTGTATTGAATCAATAATATATAAAACTCCAACAACTGCAAAAGTAAGTAGTACTAAAGAAGAAGTTTTATCTTTAGCTCTTTCAAAAAAACTTCATCAAATTCCTATTGTTGATGACAAAGGTAAAATTATAGGTCTTAAAGAAATTGAAGAGTTAATTAAGCCAAAGATTAAAACAAATAAAGTAGTTTTAATGGTTGGGGGGTTGGGAACAAGACTTAGGCCACTTACTGATAATACTCCAAAACCTATGCTAGAAGTAGGGAATAAGCCAATTTTACAAACTATAGTAGAAAAATTTGCAGAGTATGGTTATGTAAATATTGTGATGTGTGTTAATTATAAATCTCATGTTATTCAAGACTATTTTGGGGATGGGAAAGCGTTCGGTGTAAATATAGAGTATATATTTGAAGAACAAAGAATGGGAACAGCAGGAGCCTTGAGCTTATTAAGTGAAAAACCAAGAGAACCTTTTTTTGTAATGAATGGTGATTTACTTACTAATGTAAATTTTGAGCATTTACATGATTATCATAGTAAGAATAATGCAATAGCTTCGATGTGTGTGCGTGAATATGATTTTCAGGTGCCTTATGGAGTTGTAAATATTAAAGACGGAAAGATAAATTCTATAGAAGAAAAACCTGTTCATAAATTTTTTGTAAGTGCAGGTATATATATGCTCTCACAGGAAGTTTTAGATTATATTCCAAAAAATCAATTTTATGATATGCCAACACTATTTGAAAAATTAATAAGTTTAAATAAAAATGCTATTTCTTTTCCTCTTAGAGAGTATTGGTTGGATATTGGAAGAATAGAAGAATATAAAAAAGCAAATGAAGAATATGATGAGGTATTTTAGTGTTAAATGGTAAAACTTTTTTAGCAATAATTCCTGCACGAGGAGGAAGTAAAAGACTTCCTCATAAAAATATACTTGAATTAGCTGGTAAACCACTTATTTTTTGGAGTATAGACTCAGGATTAAAGAGCAAATATATTGATAAAGTAGTTGTTTCAAGTGATGATAATGAAATTTTAAGTATATCAAAGAAATATGGAGCTGAAATTATTAAAAGACCTGATTATTTAGCAAATGATACTGCTAAAACTTTTGATGCTATAAAACATACTATAGAGAATATACAAAAATATGATTATATAGTTTTGTTACAACCTACAAGTCCATTACGAAATGAATCTCATATAGATGAAGCAATTGAACTTTTAGAATTAAAAAAAACAGATGCAATAGTTAGTGTTTGTGAAATGGAACATAGCCCTTTATGGAGTAATACTTTACCACAAGATGATAATATGAATAGTTTTTTAAAGGATGAAGTATTAAATAAAAGAAGTCAAGATTTAGAAAAATATTATAGAATTAATGGAGCTATTTATATTTGTAAAACAGAAAAACTTTTATCTGAAGAGAGTTTTTTCTTAAAAGATAATATTTTTGCATATAAAATGGATAGATTAGATTCAATTGATATTGATGAAGAAATAGATTTTATAATTGCAAAAAGTATAAAAGAGAGGAATATATGAAAAAGATAGCATTGATTGGTGCAGGACAGTTAGGTAGTAGACATTTGCAAGGTCTGGCAAAAAGTGATTTAGAAATTTCGATAGAAGTTGTAGAGCCATTTGAGGTTTCAAGAAATACGGCAAAACAACGATTTGAAGAAATTCCAACAAATGAGAAAATAGTAAATATTGATTTTTTAGAAAACATTTCACAACTTTCAGATAATTTGGATTTAGTAATAATTGCTACAAATGCAGATGTAAGATTTAAAGTAGTTAAAGAATTATTAGAAAGTAAAAAAGTAGTAAATCTTATTTTAGAAAAGGTTTTATTTCAAAAAGTAGAAGAGTATAAAAAAGTAGAAGAGCTATTATCTATAACGAATACTAAATGCTGGGTAAATCATCCAAGAAGAATGTTCCCTTTCTATAAAAATTTGAAAAATGAATTGTCAAATATCAAAAATATAAATTTCTCAGTTTCAGGTGGTGCATGGGGATTAGGATGTAATGGATTGCATTTTTTAGATTGTTTTTCTTATCTGTCTTCAGAAACAAAAATAAAATTAGAAAGTAATTTATTGGATAAAAAACTTTATCAGACTAAAAGAGCTGGATTTAGCGAATTTAATGGAATGATTAATGGTACTTTATTTGACAATTACACTTTTAGTATTAATTGTTTTGCTGATGAAATTTCTCCTGTACAATTTAATATTACATCAAATGAATTAAATATTTTAATTGATGAATCAAATGGTTGGTATAGAGTTTCTAAAAAAGAAAATAGTTGGAAACCAGAAATAAAAGAAGAAAAAATAATATATTTTCAAAGTGAATTAACAAATATTTTGTTAAATGACGTTTTCAATGACAATTGTACTCTCCCTTCATATGCTGAAGCAATGAAATTACATATAAAATATTTAGATTTATTAATATCTCATATAAATAGTTTTTCTGATATAAAATATGATTTTTGTCCAATTACATAAAATAAAAAAGGTGATTTAATGAGTGATAAAATATGGTTAATTGGTGCTGGGATTATGGCACAAGATTATATAAAAGTTTTACAAGGATTAAATAAAGATTTTGTAGTTATTGGAAGAAGTGAAAATAGTGCTAAAAAATGTCAAGAATCTACGGGTTGTATTGTTGAAGTTGGAGGTTTAGATAAATATATATCTAATTCAAATAAAATTTGTTCTCATGCTATTGTTGCAGTTGGTGTAGAAAAACTTTTTGAAACAACGAAACAATTGTTAGAGTATGAAGTTAAAAATATACTAGTAGAAAAGCCAGGTGCACTTTATACATGGCAATTTGAGGAATTAAATAATTTAATAAAAGAAAAAAATGCAAATGTAATTATTGCTTATAATAGAAGATTTTATGCATCTGTATTAAAAGCTCAAGAATTAATTAAACAAGATGGTGGCGTTACTTCTTTTAATTTTGAATTTACTGAATGGGCACATGTGATTGATCCATTAGTTAAAGGAGAAGGTGTTAAAGAAAAATGGTTTTTAGCAAATTCTACTCATGTGGTTGATTTAGCATTTTTTCTTGGTGGTAGACCAAAAGAGATGAGTTCTTTTACAAGTGGAAGTTTATCATGGCATCCATCAGCTTCAAATTTTTCTGGTTCAGGGATAAGTGATAAAAATGCTCTTTTTAATTATCAAGCTAACTGGGAAAGTGCAGGAAGATGGAGTGTTGAAATACTTACTAAAGAAAATAGACTTATTTTTAGACCTATGGAAAAACTTCATATCCAAAAAAGAGGTACAATACCTCAATTACTTGATGAAAGTTTAGATTATAGTTTAGATGAAAAATTTAAACCAGGATTATATTTACAAACTAAAAAATTTTTAGAAAATGATTTTGAAGATATGTGTCAGTTTGAAGAACAATATAAAATGATACATAGTTACAACAAAATTGCTAATTATTTATGAAAAATATAGTTTTAGATATAAAATATGTATTAAGAATTACTAGAAACAGAAGTAGAAGAGTTATCCTTCAAAATAAGAATAAGATAAAAAGAGAAGTTAATATAATAAGAAATGGAAGTAGAAGAGTTACCCTTCAAAATAAGAATAAGATAAAAAGAGAAGTTAATATAATAAGAAATGGAAGTAGAAGAGTTATCCTTCAAAATAAGAGTAAGATAAGAAGAGAAGTTAATATAATAAGAAATGGGAGTAGAAGAGTTATCCTTCAAAATAAGAGTAAGATAAGAAG
>Ga0193955_1001540_pt1 | contig 10769 bp, 6 predicted proteins | sample BB_6_MG_FD_140343 | JGI IMG/M metagenome (GOLD analysis project Ga0193955, IMG submission 140343) | Microbial mat bacterial communities from the Broadkill River, Lewes, Delaware, United States - BB_6_MG | ecosystem: Environmental > Aquatic > Freshwater > River > Microbial mats | place: USA... | reverse complement strand
CACAGGCGGGTATTCCCCATGGATGGCTTCGGCAGCTTTGAAGGTGAGACGTTCTGTGAAGGAGGCTGCCCCTGGATCAAAGGCGAAAGCAACGTAGATACGGGCGGGGTAATCGTCACCCCTTTTTGTTGTGGCGTCTCCTTTTTCATACACATTGCCCACCTTCCACCGCCAGGAGATCACCGGCCACTGATGGGGGTCGATGGCAACCTTTCGAATCATGCCGGAGGCGCCGCCGACACTTGTGGCTTTCACCACAACAGAGCCGCCCCCATCTTCAAGGGTATATTGGGTATGGGTTGTGATCTTCTTAAACAGCAGTGGTTCCCAGCCGTCGGGAAACACTCCGCCCTCTGCCCCGCTTGAGAAAGGCCCCACCACAAAGGGGCCGTCACAAAAAGCCGGTGCCGAGACCAAAAGCGCCAAGACCACCCCGAGCAAGCATTTCCACCAATCCATGAGCCACCTTTCGTCAGCGTTAGGGCCGGCGCAAAAATAAAACATACAAAAAGCGATGCCTCCGGCGGCAAGGTGAGCCACCTTGAAAGCTGGTGGCCGCAGCGCTTTAACCCTCGTTCCTCGGGTCAAATCACAGCGGCTTTTTTTCGGCCTTCTGCATTTATTTTTTGCGTGAGACCTTACATACCTGAAGTCAGCCTGTGGTGTCCCGTTTGTGAAACATAAACCAACGTCACACACTCATAAGGACAAAGGCCATAATAACAGACGATAGCACACCCACGGGCCCCCTGTCCCTCAGCAAGGTGTCCCAAGAACAAATGGCGTAACTCTTCAGCTTGTCCCTCCGGCGGCCCTGTCGGGAGCTAAACTTTTGCCAGATCTAAAAGAGTGTGTTTAACAAACAGGTCATAAAAAGTACCCTTGAACGAATCCCATTTTAAAGGCGGTTGTGCTTTGACCCGAGGAACGAGGTGCAAAGCGCAACCGCTACCTGCTTTCGAGGTGGCACACCTCGCCGCCGGAGGCTGTTTTTTTTTAAACGCAACAGTTACCAAACGGCAACGATTCAGTCCCTGATCCTTGCAATTTCATGTCATGGGAGTATGCTTTTCCCTTCGTTCACCTGATTGACCTGAAAGGCAGGACACACCGGCATGACACAAAATCCAACCACCCTCTATCTCGTACGCCACGGCCAGACCACCTGGAACCTTGAACGACGGCTTCAGGGTCACCTGAACTCACATCTCACGGAGATGGGCCGCAGGCAGGCGATGGCTGCCGGAGAGATGCTCAGAAACACCCCTGTTACAGCTGCCTTCGCCAGCCCCCTGGGCCGTGCCATGGAGACGGCACACCTCATCATCGGGCAACGGGACATCCCCCTCACCCCCGAAGAAGGACTCAAAGAGATCGGTCTTGGGCTCCTTGAGGGAATGAGCATGCCAGAGGCGGAGCGGGCGCACCCGATACAGTTCGCGAATTTCTGGAACCGGCCCCACACCTTTGATCTGGAGGGAGCAGAGACCGTGTCCCAACTTCAGAAGCGGGTTCTTCGCAGCATCACAGACATCGCGACGACCCATTCCGGGCAATCCGTACTTCTCGTCTCCCATGCCATCGCCATCAAGACTGCCCTTGCCTTTTTTCTGGGCAAAGAGCTCACCGAGCTGAACGAGATCATCCTTCCCGAAAACGGCCGCATCCTCACCCTTCAGGAGACCAGGGGACCCCTTGCCCTCCTCAACCCGGAGGCCTGCATTCAGGTTGAGCACCAGCCCGCAACCGCCACCTGCTGATCTCTTCGCCTCCTATCCCGGATATGTCTGTGCCTCCGGTGGCAAGGTGAGCCACCTCAAAAGCGGGTTGCACGTAATTTGCCATCTTGACCTGCATGGACAGAGAAGACGCACCGGGGCTGATCCGCATCCTGATAAAGGGACTCATCACACATCGGCATGCCGGTGAACGGATGAGAGATCGAAGAAGCGACAGCCTGACGGATAGGAAATCAGAGACAGCGATGCGCTGAGCTGGCAGCGCACCGTAGATCTCTACCCCTTTCCCTCAGAGGATTTATCCTTAGAGTCATTTTTGGCGTATTGGGTATTCAGGAGGGGGCGGTACTCGGCGATGATACGGGCGAACTCCTCTTTTCGAGCTTTCGAAATAGAGGCGGCCCGGGGGGCATCGATTTTGGTAAAATCCACGGGTTTGCCGTGGAACTTCATGCGAAAGCAGAGGTGGGGCCCGGTGGCAAGACCAGTCGAGCCCACATAACCGATAAGATCACCCTGCTCCACTTTTCTGCCCGAGCGGATGCCTTTGGCAAAACGGGACATATGGAGATACCCGCTTTCGTAACCGTTGCTGTGGGTGATGAGAATGTGATTTCCCGAGCTGTTGTTGGTGGCGACCCGTTTGAGGGTGCCGCTGCCGATGGCGTAAATGGGAGTCCCCGTAGGAGCGGCGTAGTCCACGCCGTAGTGGGGTTTGTAGCGTTTCTGAATGGGGTGATAACGTCTCAGGGAGAAGCCGGAGGAGATACGGGTAAAGGCAACCGGGGTCTTCAAAAAGGAGTGTCGCAGGTTCTTCCCTTCCCGGGAATAATACTCGGCGGTGCCATCCTTCTCTTCCATCCGATACGCTTCGTAGTGAGTGCCCTGGTTCACGAACTCAGCGGCCAGGATCGTACCATAGCCCTTAAAAGCATCCCCGACATACCGCTTCTCGACGACCACAGAGAAGGTATCGCCAACACGCAGGTCGTGGATAAAATCGATCTCCCACCCAAAGAGGTTGCCCAGGCGAACCGCCAGAATGGGCTTTTCACCCACCGCAGACATGGCCTCATAAAGAGAGGTACGGATGTCACCTGTAACCGTGACTGTCTTCACATCGTACGCAATGGGTTTTATGGCCGCTTTGTAGGTTTCCCCTTCCTGGGAGACCTCAAGGTAGCTGTCGGAATCGATGGTGTACTCGAACCGAGCAAACGCCTCTTCCACCGTGGCCACTTTGTAGGGGTTGCCCAGTCGAATCTTGGTAAGATCGTAAACAGGTTCGCAGACACTTGCAAAGGCATGCACCTCCGCCGGGGAGAGCCAGGTCTTTAAGATGGATGCAGCGGTGTTTCCTGAGGCGACCTTCCCCTTGAAAACAGTCTCTTCAGGTTCCGGTGGTACAGGAGCGGGACTGGCAACAACTGTTTCCTGCGTGGAAGAGACACCGGTTTCAACGGAGGCCTTCCCCTGCTCAGGGCTTTCGCAAGAGGTGAAAAGAATGGCTGCGGCAACGACAATTAAAAGGGCTATGTTTGTATATTTCATCAACTCTTGATCACTCAAAAGGGTAGTTGGCTGGCCCGTCAGACCCGGACTTGGCAGCGCCTGGCTGCCCTCCTTCATGGCCGAATCCACCTCAAATGGAGGGGCTCATCAAGGGAAGTCCCTGTCTTGCAAGGATTCTTTTGTTATCAGGAACTACCACGATCCGCGTTTCCCTGTCAAACAACAGGCACCAAAGCACCATGTCGAGCCTCCGGTGGCCCTGCCGGGCACGAACCCGGATGTTTCACGAGTTGAGTACCCCCTACATCTTGCCATGGATAGCTGACTTTTACGAAAAGTACACATTACCTAATAGAATCGACTTGAGCCAGATGCATACCCCAGATAACCTAATTATTTTCCCATGAAACATTCGGGCTAAACGTTTGACTGATCTGAGAGAGTAGGGTTAACGAACAGGTCTCAACAACTGTTCTTGAATCCATTCCGCTTTAAAGGCGGATGTGAGCTGCCCCGAGGAACAAGGGGCCAGTCACATCCGCTGCCTGCTTTCAAGGTGGCACACCTTGCCACCGGAAGAGGCGAATCAACCGCGTGCTAACTTACCAGCTTCTTGCCGGTGAGCTTCACCAATGCTTTGGAAAAAGCGTCACCCTCTGAAGGGGCGGGAAGACCGCCGCTGGCGGTAAGAAAAAGAACGGCTTGGGAAAAAAGCGCAAAGGTGCTGTTCATTTTCTCAGAAATCGGGTCGCTGGACACAAGCCGGACGTTGTATGGGTTTCCATCCTCTGATTTAAACGGAACAGCGACCATCATGTGGTCGGGCTGGTCCTTTCGGGCTCTGTAGGTCAACACAGGAAGGTCACCGGAAATAATCTCACGAATGTCTTCGATCTCGGAGGTAATAAAGGGGCACATCTCCTCGGCCCAGGAGATGGACTCTCCCCACCCAAAGCTGTATTTCGGGGCCACCTTTGTCCAATCGGACTTCAGAACCTTCTTTGCCTGCTTCTGTATCTCTCGAATATTTGCCTGCATGATGCAACCTCTCTCTTTACAGGCCCGTATCAGGGCCATTTATCCTTATGATACCTTGGCAACACGCGGTGTTGCGGGATGCTATAGGTGCCCATGTTTCCGGGATGCGTCACTTTACGACGCCCCAGTAACGATGCTGCCATGCGGGCTCTGCCCTCGTGGCAGCGGCTGACTATACACCAGGCAGGCAAATAAAAAAACAGCCCGTGAATCCATGGATTCACGGGCTGCCAAGGGATACTGGCTTAACACCGAATCAAAAGCGCATCCGCAACCTGGGGTCCAGGGGTGGCAAAGCCACTCTGGCTAAAAATCCCCTGGCCGCCGGAGGCTGTTTTTTCTACAGGGTAAAGTGGCTCGTCATCTCTTTGAGTTCATCGGCGAGCTGGTTCATGTCCCCTGCGCAGCGGGTAAGAACATCGGTGCTGCCGGTGATCTCCCGGGCAGAGGCGTTGACCCCTGCAATATCTCGGGCAATGGTGGCCACGGTGGCGGAGTTTTCCCCCACCTGGTTGCTGACATCACCCACCTTGATGGAGGCGATTTCAACGTTCCCGGCAATTTCATTGGTGGCGATGGCCTGCTCTTCCATGGCAGAGGCAATGATGGAGATGACCTCTTCCATGCGCCCCACCACGGTGGAGACATTGGTGATCTCCGATACCGTGGATTCGATCTGCGACTGGACGGCGGCCACCTGGGTGTGAATCTTTTCCGTGGCGTTGGAGGTCTCTCCGGCCAGGTCCTTGATCTCCCCTGCCACAACGGCAAACCCCCTTCCTGCCTCACCGGCCCGGGCCGCCTCGATGGTTGCGTTCAGGGCCAGCAAGTTGATCTGCTGTGAGATACCGGAAATCGTCTCCGAAATGGTGCCGATCTCTTCGGCGGAATCCCCCAGGGCCCCCACCTTCTGGGTGGCGTTTTTCGTCCCCATGACGGCTGAGTCGGAGATCTCCTTGGCCGTGTTGGCGTTTTTTCCGATCTCTTCAATGGTTGCCGCCATCTGCCCCGCGGCGGATGCCACGGACGCAATGTTCTGAGCCGCTTCCTCCACGGACGAGGCCACAAAAGAGATGCCGGTGTTCATCTCCTCGGCTGCGGCGGCCACGGTGTCGGATCGTTCCGAGGTGCCCACGGCACCGGACTTCACCTGGGACGAAACCGCGGACAGCTCCTTTGACGACCCGGACAGGCGTTCCACCCCATCGTTGATGCTGCCCATCATGGCGTGAAGGCTTTCCACCACGGTGTTCAGGGAGGTGCCCAGGGACCCGATCTCATCGCCCCGATTCACCTCAAGGGTCCGGGTTAGATCCCCCCTGGCCATGCCCTGGGACACAGCCACCCCTTCTTCCAGTGGTTTGGTAATGGCCACACTGATCCCGATACCGAAGAAAAGGGAGAGCCCCACGGCCACCAGCATGATGATAAAGTTCGTTGCCTGAATTTTCTTATACAAGCCCCGCCCGTCTGCCACCATCTGCTTTGTTTCATTGTCCAGGGCTTCGCCAACCTTATCCAAGGAAGCCATGGTGGCAAGCCGCTTCTCGCGGCAGGGCCCCATGGCAAGGGCGTTCATCTCCCGGTTGATGGCAACCGCCTTGTCCACCTCGGCACTGATCTTGAAATAGGCTTCGGATATGCTTCCCTGGGTGGCCAGCATGTCCTGTTGAAAAATACCGGCAGCCTGGGAACGAAAACCACGCTCAATAAAGGAATCCATCTGGCTGATGTACCGACTCAGCAGAGAGGCTTCCATCTCTATGCTCATCAACTCCTCTTCAATGACCGCATTGGTGAGGGTGTGTTTCTGCCCCCAGGCGGAGAGTGAGGAGGCGATCTCCTCCCAATCGGTGCCATCCTTGTCCTCTAAAGAGTAAATACGACCGCCCAGGCGTGTAATGGCTGCATCAAAGGCCCCCTTGGCTTTAAGGGTGTCGGCGTGGACCGGAAGGGGATTCAGAATACCTGTGGCCTCGAGTTCTTTGAGCTTGGCGAAAAAGGTATCGTTGACACTCACCCACTCCCCGAAGGCCGCCATGTACTTTTCCCATTGAGCTTCCACCTCCGGTGAGTGCTGGGCAGATTGAAACTCCTTCAGGCTTTTGGCGTACCCTTCCCGAACAGCCTCCACCTTGGCGTATTCTTCCTGAAGGGTCTCCTCATTCAAATAGGCATTGAGCAGGCCCCGTTGTGCCTGGACAAATTGGTTGGCGAGGTCACGCATGGTGGCCATATTTTCAATGGCAGGAATGCTCTCATCGGTGGCCTTCTGGAGATAGTTCCCGATGGTGGATGCGGCATAACGCCCGAAGAGCCCTATAAGCACCGTGGCCAGAGAGACCAGCAGAAAGCTGCCCACCAATTTTTTCTTCAAGGGAATATCACTGATTTTCAACATAACGCGCTCGCTCCTTTCGTCAATCCATATGCTGCGTCTCCGGTAATCTGTCATCGGCGACGCCTTCACTTTCCTTTTCAATGACAACGTATACAGGAGAAGAAATGCAACCAGAAAAGGAACAACACAAACACCTCAACCACCTATCTTTATTCGGCATATAACCCTAAATCCTTCACCGGTTTTTCACTCATCCGGATTTAACACCACACGATATATTAAGATAAAAACCATGCAAAACACTGAAAAAACGCAGAAGTCGTTCACTCCCGCGCCATCATCAACATGACATTTTTATTTAACAAACCAGAAGTGTCCGATGGTCATTATTTTCATCGCGTTAGAAACCATACAGACCCAAACAATCTCATGAAATGGGCCTGCCCAGTAAGCTGGCCGGCCTAAAATGGGTGAATGGAAAATAAAGGAACCCTGGAGAGGATGGAAAGTTTCCAGAAATGAAGGGGGATGAAAAAACCGCCCATGAATACATCCGGCCGGGAGATATCCCCGGCCGAACGAGAAAAGCAGGATTGTTAGAAAGGCAAAGCTCTACAGACCGCTCACCGGGCCTTCGGGCTGATAATCAAACTCCATCAACAAATCCGTCTGGATCGCCTTCGACGAACTATAGAGGTCATTCAACACGTCATAGGATGAAAAAATATCAGGATTGGCAGCCTTCACAAGGACGTCGATAAAATCACGCGCACCTGCCCCTTTCTCCATCTTTCCGGACATAAAGGTCTTCACAAGCCCGAAAGGAACCGCGGGGTCTATTAAAAAGACCGTTGTCATATCGGCATCCAACATTCCCAGAACAAGGCTTACAGAACTAAAACTCATCTCCCGGGTTTCGATGTACTCCACATTGTAGACCCGCCCTTTATACTCAAACTTCTGAGGAGTGGCGACCTTTTCGAAGGTGACGTTGCGGAAATAACCGTTCTCCCGGTTCACCCCCTCCACGCGCAACGGGAAAACCTCTCCGTTGTACTGAAACTCCGCCTTTTTCACCTGCCCCTCATCGGTCACCCAGAGCACCTGCCGGTAATCGAACACCTCTTTGTTCACAGGCTCCAGGGCCACGAGATTCAGCGCGCCCTCCTTTGCGATAAGGGTCACCCGCTGCCCGTTTCCTTCCATTCCCTCATGCTTGGAAGTATACAGCGCGGTATCCCCGACCTCAGCCCCGGGATGAATGTAGAAAAACTCATACATGGGGGTATCCTTCATGGTCCCCACCACGTAATTCCTCGCCATGGTCATGCAACCGGAAAGAGTCATGATAGACAGACACACAACAACCCAACGAAACATCCTTCCCCCTTCAATTTTGGAATTTTTAAAGCAAAAAAAGCCTCCGGCGGCCAAGGGCTGAGCCCTTGGAACCCAGGCCCACTACTCGACCTTTTGTAAGATAAGCAACACCCATCAGACTTGCCTGTTTCACAACCGGAAAGTTATTGCGGATCTTGTTTCAAAAAGCGACCCACTGAAGGCCAACCATCTATTTTTATCTACCGATTCACCCGCAGCATCCCCACCCCCAGCAGGGTCAGCAAGGTGGCGGCAACCTTCATCAGATCAAGCCGTTCTTTCAGCACCACCACGCCGAGCAGAAGCGCGAAAATAATGCTGGTTTCCCTGACCCCGGTGACCAATGCGATGGGCGCCTGGGTAAAGGCCCAGATCACCATGGCGTAGGCAAAAAAAGAGGCCCCGCCACCGGCCAGGGAAAGCCGCCACTCCCGGGACACAACCCGCGTCACCGTCCCGGGCCTGTGCCACCGCATGACCACAGCAAACAAAATGGCGTTGACGACAGACAAACAGCCGTAAAAACCGAGGGCTGTTCCAGCCTCTCGGGCCCCAAGACCATCCACCAGGGAATAGGAGGCGATAAAACAGCCCGTGATGATGGACAAAGCGGCCGCTTTCCCATTGCGCATGCCATCGCTTCGGCGCACCAGGGCAAGGCTCATGATGCCGGAACCAATGGTCACAACAGCCGCCAGCTCGAGCCCGGAGAGATCCACCCCCAGAAAAAGAACGGAAACGACTGCCACGATCAGGGGGGCCACCCCACGGGCCAGGGGGTACACCTGGCTCAAATCCCCCACGCGGTAAGATGCCAGCAAAAAGAGCTGATACCCTACGTGCAACAGGGCCCCCGCAACAATATAGGGCAAGGATTCGATGTCGGGCAACGGTGAGTACAGAATGGCAATGAGGGCAAAGGGGGTGTGGCCGAGAACGACGGCGCTCATGCTGAGGTGCTTGTCAGACGTGCTTTTTACCAGAAAATTCCAGGTCGCATGCAAGAGGGCGGCAAGCAGGACCACGATCATGACAGAAAGAGTCATACGGTTTTTCCATTGCTACAGAGTCTATTAAAATGAACAAACAAAGAGATACTCTCAGCAAACATAAATTAAGTAAAGTATAGATATTCAATATTTCCTTGAAACGTTAAAGCTGTTCCCAGTTCATCATTCGAAGAAGACGTTTCATACACACAGAAGAAAAGCGTTCGTCGTGCCTGGTTCTTCGTTCAAGGTAGTCGCTTCGCGCCTGCCATTATTCAATAGCAAGAGCGAAGCGAGTCCTTAACTAAACACTACACGTAAGGAACGAAGAGCACGTTCCCGGCAACCTCCGTTGTTATCCTTTGCGCGAATGCCTCGAAAACGCCTGCATTACGTCAACCTTCGCGCATTCGCCATAGGGTTTCAAGGTGCCCCCACCTTGCGCCGGATGCCCGCTTTAGCAGAATCAGATTTTAAAGCGCCCCACCACCTCTTTCAGGTTAGAGGCCAGTCCGGCAAGTGCTTCGGAGCGATTGTGAACGGTGGAGCTGCCCTCGGAGAAGCGTGTGGCAGAGCGACTGACGTCGGCCACCTCTTCAGCAATCTCTCCCGAGACACCGGAACTTTGAATCACCTGGTCACTCACATCCGACAGTCCACCGGAGGCCTGGGCAAGGTTTTCCGCGATTTCGGCTGTGGAGACTGACTGCTCTTCAACGGCGGCGGCAATGGTACCGACAAGCTCGTTCACCTCCTCGATGACGGTGGACATCTGGCCGATCCCCTCCACGGAGCGTGAAGAGGACGCCTGAACGCCTTCGATGCGCCTGCGAATTTCGAAGGTGGCTTCGGCGGTCTGACCGGCCAGGGCCTTGATCTCTCCGGCGACCACGGCAAACCCTTTTCCGGCCTCGCCGGCCCGTGCCGCCTCGATGGTCGCGTTCAATGCCAGCAGGTTTGTCTGCTCTGAGATCTCGGTGATGGACTCGGTGACCTTGCCGATTTCACCCGCTGCTTCACTCAGGGCATCCATAACGGTGCGTACCTCACGCGCCTGGCCCACCATCTCAGAGGTGACCCCCCGGGCTTTTTCCGAGCTTTCCGCAATTTCCGAAATGGTGGCGCGCATCTCTTCCGTGGCTGCTGCCACCATGTTCACGTTGGCAGCGGTCTGCTCGGTGGAGGCAGCGACATTTGTCATCACGGCACTCATCTCCTCTGCCGAGGCGGCCACATTGCCTGCCCGGGCGTTCATTTCGGCGGCACCGTCGGACATCGCATCAGAGAGTCTGGAGAGTTCCCCGCCGGACTCGCTCACCGATTCGGCGTTTTCAGACAGGTCCTGAATCACCCCATGAATCTTTTCGATAAATGCATTAAACCAGGTGGCAAGGATTCCCACCTCGTCCCCCGAACGAATCTCCAGACGACGCGTGAGATCTCCTTCCCCTTCAGCAATGTCCCGCAGCATATCGGAGGTATGAACGATGGGCTGGGTGACAGCGTGTGCCAACCAGAACGCAGCGCCAAGGGTCAGGATGAAAAGCACCCCGCCAATGGCCAGGATCATCAGGGTGAGTTTGTGGGACTCGGCGACCACCTCCCCTTTTTCAATAACCCCGATGAGTTTCCAGCCCAAGGCCGGTGACGTGTACACGTTGGCGAGATAGTCGGTGCCATCCTTGGTAATCTCGACATGCCCCGACGCCATCCCGTCGAGGACCTTCAGGGCAGGAATACCAAGCTCGGACATCTTCTTGAAGTTCATCT
>Ga0193955_1001537_pt1 | contig 10773 bp, 12 predicted proteins | sample BB_6_MG_FD_140343 | JGI IMG/M metagenome (GOLD analysis project Ga0193955, IMG submission 140343) | Microbial mat bacterial communities from the Broadkill River, Lewes, Delaware, United States - BB_6_MG | ecosystem: Environmental > Aquatic > Freshwater > River > Microbial mats | place: USA... | reverse complement strand
CATTACCTCCTTGTCATACTTTTTTCCAGTTTTATGTAGCAGAGGGAAAACTATCTTGTCAGTTATATCAAAGAAGTGCAGATGTGTTTTTAGGAGTACCTTTTAATATTGCTTCTTATTCACTACTTACTATGATGATTGCACAAGTTTGTGATTTAGAAGTAGGGGATTTTGTTCATACTTTTGGTGATGCACATATTTATTCAAACCATATGGAACAAGTAAATTTACAACTAAGCAGAACACCACATAAAAAACCAACTATGAAAATCAATCCTGATATTAAAGATATAAATGATTTTAAAATGGAAGATTTTGAGTTAGTTGATTATGTGTGTGATGAACCAATTAAAGCTGTAATGGCTGTATAAAGGAAGGGCAAACAAATGAAAATTTCAATGATAGTAGCCTATGGGAAAAACTGGGAAATAGGTTTAAACAATCAAATGCTATGGCATATAAGTGAAGATTTTAAAAACTTTAAAGCCATAACTTCAGGTCACCATATTTTAATGGGAAGAAAAACTTTTGAGTCAATAGGAAAACCCCTTCCAAATAGAACTTCGCTTGTATTAAGTAGAGGTGAGTTTGAACAAGAGGGTGTTTATACTTTTAACCAGATACAACAAGCTTTAGACTTTGCAAGGGCAAATGGTGAAGAAGAACTATTTGTAATTGGTGGAGCAAATATCTATGAAACTATGTTTGACTATGTTGACAAAATGTATTTAAGTGAAGTTGATTTTGATGGTGAAGCTGATGCTTATTTAAAAAAGATTGATTTCTCTTCTTGGGATTTAGTAGAACAAAAAGAGTATGAAGAGATAAAAGAGGGTGATAGAGTTAAATCACCAGCTTGGAAATTTAAAGTTTGGGTTAAAAAAGATTAAGTAAATGCTTAAAAAAATAACCGCTCTTTTCCCTATTTGGGCAATTGTTTTTTCAATAATTGCCTACATAGAACCTAGTATCGTAGTTGATTTTAAATCTTGGATTATCCCTTTACTTATCTTGATAATGTTTTGTATGGGAATTACTTTAAAAGTAGATGATTTTAAAAGGGTTTTGAAAAAACCTAAAATCATAGCTTTAACAGTAGGCTTACAGTTTTTGATTATGCCTCTTGCTGCTTTTGTTATCTCAAAACTTTTTAATCTTTCAGATGAACTACTTGTTGGTATGGTTTTAGTTGGTGCTGTTTCAGGTGGAACTGCTTCAAATGTAATTGCATATTTAGCAAAAGCTGATGTTGCTTTATCTATTACAATGACTATTGTTTCAACACTTTTATCTATACTTATTACACCATATTTAACGCTACTTTATGTGGGACAAACAGTTCCTGTTCCTGCTTTTAGTATGTTATTGAGTATTTTAAAAATAGTATTTGTTCCAGTTGTGGTGGGGATTATATTAAATCACTTCTTCCATAAGTATATAGAAAAGAGACATGATTTATTTGCATTTTTCTCTATAGTTTCTATTGTATTTATTATTGGAATTATAATAGGACTTAACCAAAGCAAAATAGCAACTATTGCATTACCTTTAATGCTTGCAATTATGCTTCATAACTTCTCTGGACTTCTATCAGGGTATTATATTTCAAAGTTATTTGGATATAACAAGAAAGAGTGTAAAACAGTAGCTATTGAAGTTGGTATGCAAAACTCAGGATTAGGAGTTGTATTATCAATGAAGTACTTTACTGCTTTAAGCGCTTTACCAGGAGCTATCTTTAGTATTTGGCATAATATTTCTGGTTCAATTATTGCTGGATATTGGTCAAAAGAAGATGAACACTAAAGCTTATAAAAGCTCTAGTGTTTCAGCCAATTTACTTGCAACTTTTTTATAGTTTCTTATCTCTAAAAGTCTAGTTTGACCTTTTTTACCAACATTTTCAACCTCTTCTTTTGATAAATCAATTATCTCTTCAAGTCTAGTTTTTATAGAGTATTTATCAAACTTACAGAACCAAGCATCATAATCATCTGTAAATAGAGTATAGTTATTTGCATTGTTTGTCATAAGACAAGGAATTGCTGTTGAATAGTAATCCATAATCTTAATAGGAGTAGAAGTACTAAATAGTGGAATATCAGGTAAAACACAAATTCCAACATCAGCTTCAGAAATATATTTTAATAACTCTTCTTTTGTTTTTGCATTTACAATATTTATTTTGTTTTCCAATGTAGGAAAAGAGCTTATTATAGCTTTTGCATTTTCAGGGTTTTTTGTTGAGATTGTAAGTTTCCATGAAGAACTTTTCACACTATCAAAGGCATTTATAACTGTCTCAAAATCCCTTAGTTTGTCGATTGTTCCTGCGTAGAAAAATCTTTTTTCATTTGATTGATGTTGTTTGTTCTCTTTTAGTTCATCTGGGTCTAAACAAGGAGGACAAATAAATGTTTTTACTTTTACTGCTTCATAATATTCCTCTTTCATCAAATCAGAAGAAGGTAAAAAAATATCACATTGATTTATATATTTTGTTTCAGAAAAACTGTTAATGGTAGTATTTAGATATTTTAAAAAGCTAGATTTATTGTTTGCTTTATCAACTTCCATTTTCTCAACATCTTTTGGAAATGAGAGTCTATATCCAACTTTGTAGTTGTAGGTTTTACTTTCTTGTAAAACTGCTTTTAAAATATCCGCATTATTTCTAACTATAATATAGTCATATTCACTTGGACTAATACCTGCTTTTTCAAATAAATTTAAGATTTTTGTCTCTTCTTGTTTGGGTAAAACAAAACGTCTATCATCTTTTTTTTCTAGTTCAGTTTTAAATTCACTGAAGTAAACTATATCTGTATGGATATAATTATTTAAATGTTTTTCAAACAAAGGGCCAATAAAACTGTGATCAGTATACTCATCTTGGTCTGTAATATAAAGAAGCCTATTCATAACTACTCCTTGCTAGAAAATTGTAACATTCTATCATAAACAAGTAGCATTAAAGAAGCACTAATATTATTTTTTTAAATAACTAGTTTAATGGGAGTTTAAATTAAATTTTAAGTATTTGTTTTTCTAATAAAAAACAGTTAATTGTACTAAAATTATACATTAATTTTTATTTAATTGGTATTATTATAATATAATAGCTTGAATCTAAAAAAAGAGAGATAATGGGTAATAGTAGTAACATTATTAATATGAATAAAATTAATAAATTTTATGACGACTTTCATGTTTTAAAAAATATTAATTTTTATGTAAAGAAGGGTGAAATTGTTGTTGTTTGTGGACCATCTGGTTCTGGTAAATCAACACTAATTAGATGTATCAATGGACTAGAAGACATCGATGAAGGTGAAATCATAGTTGATGATATTGACATTCATAAAAGTAAAAAGAATCTACAAGAGATTAGAGGTGAAGTTGGAATGGTTTTTCAGCACTTTAATCTATTTCCTCATTTAACTATTTTAGAAAATATTACACTAGCACCATCTTTAGTTAAAAATGTAAATAAAGATGAAGCAAAAAAGATTGCTTTAGAACTACTTGATAAAGTAAAACTAAAAGATAAAGCTAACTCATATCCTGCTGATTTAAGTGGTGGACAAAAACAAAGAGTTGCCATAGCAAGAAGTTTAGCAATGAAACCAAAAGTTATACTTTTTGATGAGCCTACATCAGCTCTTGACCCAGAAACAATTGGTGATGTACTTGCAGTTATGAAAGATTTAGCAAAAGAGAACTTTACTTTAGTTTGTGTTACTCATGAAATGGGTTTTGCAAAAGAAGTAGGGGATAGAATTGTATTTATGGACCATGGAGTTATCGTTGAAGAGAATACTCCAGAAGAGTTTTTTGAAAACCCTAGAAGCGATAGGGCAAAGAAATTCTTAAAAGAGATATTAACACATTAATAAGGAGAAAGAGTGAAGAAATTAGTATTAGCTTTAATGGTATTTGCAACTATGAACTTACTTGCAGATGACATTAATCTTTGGAAGAAGTCTACGTTAAATGAGATTGTTAAAAGAGGGGAATTAAGAGCTTGTTTAGACCCAGGATATATGCCTTTTGAAATGAAAGACAAAAGAGGTAGAATCATTGGTTATGATATCGATTTTGGTAAAAAAATGGCAAAAGAAATGGGTGTGAAATTTGTACCTGTATCAACTGCATGGGATGGAATTATTGCATCACTTTTAACAGGTAAATGTGATATTATCATGTCTGCAATGACTATTACTCAACAAAGAAACTTAAAGATTAACTTTGCTGACCCATACGTTGTAATTGGACAAACTGTTTTAATTGACAAAAAGTTACAAGGTAAAATTACTGATGCTAAACAATTAGATAAAAAAGGTTATACAATAGTTACTAAACTTGGTGTAACTGGTGAAATCGTTGCAAAGAAATTCTTCAAAAATGCAAAAGTAGTTACTTTTGAAACAGAAGCAGATGCAGCAGCAGAAGTATTAAATGGAAAAGCAGATGCATTTATCTATGACCAACCATATAATATTCTGTTTATGACTGATAAAGGTAAAGGTAAATTAGTACACTTAGATACTCCATTAACTTATGAGCCATTAGGGTGGGCTATTAGAAAAGGTGACCCTGATTTCCTTAACTGGTTAAACAACTTCTTAAGACAAGCAAAAGAAGACAAACTTGTTGACTTCCATGGAAAATTAAATAAGAAATGGTTACAAGATACAGATTGGTTAAAAAGAGTTCAATAATATATGAGTAAAAAACATCAATCTTGGGCACAAAATAAGAATCTAGGGCATTTAATTGCTCTAGCTTTTTATCTAGCAGTTGGATATTTCTTTTATCTAGCAGCAGCAAACATGAACTATGTTTGGAAATGGAACTCTATCCCTAAATACTTTGTTTATGAGCAAAGTGTAAATGTTGAAGCTCCTATAGATGGAAAACTAGTATTAAAAGATGAAAACTATTTTATTGAAGGAACTGAAACAGTTCAGTTAGAAAATTTAGATAGTAGTTTTTTATTAGAGTATAAAATAGGAGAATATGTATATCAGTTTGATATTGTTGCGTCAAAAAGTGAAACTAAAATAGGTCCTGTATTACAAGGACTTTGGGTAACACTTAAGATATCATTCTTTGCAGCAATTCTTACTTTTATAATAGGTATTATAGTTGCACTTATGAAACTATCTACTTATCAGTTCTTAAAAGATATTGCGACAGTTTATATTACACTAGTTAGGGGAACTCCTTTACTTGTACAAATATTCTTATTCTATTTTATAGTTGCGAATATTTTTGAGCTTGATAGATTTATTGCTGGTGTATTAGCCCTTGGGATTTTCTTTGGTGCTTATATGGCAGAGGTTTTAAGAGGTGCTATTCAATCTATTGATAAAGGGCAACTTGAAGCTGCTAGTTCATTAGGTATTTCTAAAACTCAGGCTATGAGATATATTATTTTACCTCAAGCATTTAAAAGAGCTTTACCAACATTAGTTGGTGAAATGATTGCTTTAGTTAAAGATTCATCTTTAGTTTCTGTAATTGCAATTACAGATTTAACTAAAGTAGGTAAAGAGATTGTTGCAAATACTTTCTCTCCATTTGAGACTTGGATTGTGGTTGCTTTAGTTTATCTAAGTATTACTTCTTTATTAAGTTTCATAGGACACAGACTAGAAAAAAGAATGGCTTTAAAAGGCGGAATGAGTTAACTTGGAAATATTATCTAATTTTATCCAACAAACTATTACTATCTTTGCTATTATGGACCCAATAGGGATTAGTGCATTAGCACTATCTTTATTGAGCCCAAATATTACAAAAACACAAATATCTACAATTGCTAGAAAATCTACTTTTACTATTATTATCGCATTTTTTGTAGTTTTAATTACAGGTGATGCTATCTTAAAGATTTTTGGTATTGGTGAAAATTCACTTAAAGTTATGGGTGGAATCATCCTACTTATGATGGCAATTTCAATGGTAAATGGTAGTGCAAAAGAGGGTAAAAAAGATGATGATAAAAGTGACGAAGAACTTTCTGTTATTCCAATAGGTATTCCTATTGCTTTTGGAGCTGGATTATTTACTACTATTATTATTTTTAAACATGATGCTGAAACATTTGTTGATTTAGTATCTATTACTCTTGCATTTTGTATAAATGCATTTTTATTTTATTTGATATTAAAAAACTCAATTTATATTAGAAAATTCTTTGGTGCTACAGGACAAAATGTAGTTACTAAACTTATGGGATTGATTGTTGGAGCTATTGCTGTACAATTTATAATCTCAGGGATTGTTAGTCTAACTAAACTCTATCTATAATGTTTTTAGATGTCTTCTTAAAAGGTTTTATTGTAACAATATCTTTGATTGTTGCAATAGGAGCTCAAAACGCATATATTTTAAAACTTGGGCTTTTAAAACAACATGTTGGAAAAGCTGTACTATTTTGTATTCTTTCAGATATTTTACTTATTTCATCGGGAGTATTAGGTTTAGGTTTTTTTATAAAAGATAATCAAATTCTTATAAACTCTATTGCAATTTTTGGAATCATATTTTTATGTTATTACTCTTTTTTATCTTTTAAATCTGCACTTAAAAATGAGAGTTTAAAAATTGACGATGAAGTAAAAACAAATCCTTTAAAACAAGTATTAACTTTACTATTTGTTTTTACATATTTAAATCCACATACTTATCTAGATACTATTTTATTAATTGGTGGAATTGGAGCAAATATTGAAGACAATCTAAAACTATATTTTCTATTAGGTTCTTTATTAGCTTCATCTTTTTGGTTTTCTACTTTAGGTTTTGGTGCAAGATTTTTAATTCCATTATTTAAAAAGCCAATTACATGGAAAATATTAGATATTTCAATTGGTCTATTTATGCTATTTATCGCGTATTCATTGATAGATATAATTAAATAAAATATATTTTAAGTTTAGATTAAAGCCATCAACTAAAATTATTTTAAATAATAAAACTTAATATAAGAAATTATAATTTAAATCACCTGATAAAAATACTCCCCAAGTAATTGTTTTTGAAGGGTCATCTAAAAATTATTAAAAAGTGAGTTTTGCTTATGAATGTAACAGTTGCCTTTTTAGAAACATCTGAACAGTTAGAAAACTTCAACTTTTCAAATAAAAATAAATACCTAATCTTATGTACTCAAAACAGTAAACTTGATTTAGAAAAACTCAATAGTTTAAATATAGAATATTATGGGGCAATCTTTCCTAAACTAATATTTAAAAATAAAATATTTGAAGATGGTTATTTGATTTGTATTTTAAAAAACAATGTTCATATTGAGTTTATTGAAGATATGAATACCCACGAGTTTGATAACTCAACACTAAGTAATTATAATACTTTGATTACGATTATTGATGGCCTATCAGATTATAATACTGCTTTCTTAGAAAATATGTATGAACATACAAATATCAATTCTACTATTATTGGTGGTGGAGCTGGAACATTTGAAGAGAATAAAAAACATCTTTTTAATAATAATGGTTTTTACTCAAACTCTTCTATTATAGTGATGATTGATAATATTGTTGATATTGGTGTAAGTGGAGGCTGGCAAGTTTTAGATGGACCTTTTGTTGTTACATCGTCTAAAGGAAAACTTCTTAAAGAGTTGGATTATAAAAGTGCTTTTGAATTGTATAAAGCTGCAATAGAAAAAGACCTTGGTAAGAAGGTTGAAGTAAAAGATTTTTATAGTTTAATGAAAGATTACCCTCTTGGAATAGTAAAAAATGATGAGAAATATATATTAAGAGACCCAATCTCTTTTCAAAAAGATTTTTTACATCTAGCAGGAGATATTGAAAACAATAGTGTAATCAATATCTTAAAAGCAAAAGAGAGTGATCTTTTAGAGTCAACAGCAAGTACAAGAAATCAAGTACTACAAAAGGGTGCTAAACACTTAATGATATTTGAGTGTGTATCAAGACTGGAGTATCTAACCGTAAATAGCTATTCTAAGCAATTAAGAGAGCTAAACAAATGTGAGTCAATCAAAAGTGTCTTTGGTGTGATTAGCATAGGTGAAGTAGCAAACTCTGGTGAAAAATATATTGACTTACTAAATAAAAGTTGTGTAATAGGTGGAATATGTCATTAACAAAACTGTCTGTATCTTATAAGTGTGTAAACTCTATAGGAAATAGTTTAAATCTAGAAGAGATGATGGAAGAGTTCTTAAGAACATTTATTAAAGAAACAGGAGCTATAAGTGGTTCTTTTTTTGTAAATAGAAGTTTAGACTTATGTGAAGAGGTTGCATCATTAGGAAAGAAGAATCTTTTTAATATGGAAAGTATTAAAAAAAGACTAGAAGATGAGACTCTTATTTTAGAAGAAGTAGATACGAGTATAAAATTATTAGCATATAAGGTAAAAAAAGGCTGTTTGATTTTTCTTTATTCTTGTGAGAATGATTTTGATTTTATTACTTCTATTTTAGAGAGTCTAAAAAACAAAATAGAGATAAATATTGACTCATGTTTAAATGTTGAAAACCTAAAAGAGCAAATAGAAGAAGCTACAAAAGAGAACCTAGAAAAAGAGAGACAACTATTTGAGCAACTTAAAATGTCTCAAATGGGTGAACTAATAGGAAATATTGCCCACCAATGGAGACAACCTTTAAATATTATTTCAACTGCAACAAGTGGAATGCAAATCAAAAAAGAGCTAGATATACTTACTGATGAAGATTTTAAAGAGTACACAAAAAGTATTTTAGAAAACTCAAGTTATCTATCTGGAACAATAGATGAGTTTAGAGACTATATAAAAGATAGTAATAAAGAAAAAGAGATAATCGTACAAGATAGATTGAAAATGGCAACTGAGATGTTAAGGTCATCTTTTAGTTTAGAAAGTATAAATATTATAGAAGAGTTTGTAGAAGAAGAGAAACTACACTTTAAACTTGTATTAGGTGATTTACTACAAGTACTAATTACTATTTTTAACAATGCAAAAGAAGCCTTAGTAGAAAAAGATGATTTAGAATACAAGTGGATAAAATATAGTTTACGAAAAACAGACTATACGATTAAGATAACTATAGAAGATAATGCAGGTGGAGTAAATGAAAAAATAAAAGATAAAATCTTTAATCCATACTTTACTACAAAACATCAAGCAAGGGGAACGGGGATTGGTCTTTACTCTGCATATGGTATAATCGTAAATAAACTAGATGGTAAGCTGTATGTAAAAAACACTGAATTTGGAGCTAAATTTTATATAGAGTTACCACTAAATGTAAATTATATTATATAAAGGTAATCCTATCTTACAAAATTCTGTAGAGACAATTGGCTATTTTAATGCCATCTTAGACCCATACAATGGAATAACTATCAATAAAGAAAACCTTCCTGATACTAAAGAAGAGTTTGAATTAAATCTTGATTTATTAATAGATGAAGTTAAATCAAGAAGAAATCTTATTTGGATGTATATTGATATAAAAGATTCGCAATTTATTCCTCTTGTTACACAAAGAGGTTTTTTCTTTCACTCTTGTGATGAAGACTATATCTTAGTAGTAAAAAGACTAAAAGAGAATGCAATAATTCCAACACCTGCAAATCATACTTTAGGAGTAGGGGCAGTTGTAATAAATGAAAACAATGAAATACTTGTAATAAAAGAGAAAATATCAACTGTAGGATATAAACTTCCAGGTGGACACGTAGATAATGCAGAGATGATTTCTAATGCACTTGCAAGGGAAGTTTATGAAGAAACAGGGGTAAGAGTAGAGTTTGAGTCAGTTGTGTCTTTAGGGCACTTCTATCCTCATCAATTTCATAAATCAAATCTTTATGTACTGTGTTTAGCAAAACCTCTTACCCATGAGATAAACATTTTTGATACAGATGAGGTAGTAGATGCTAAGTGGGTAGATGTAAATGAGTATCTAAATGATGAGAATGTATTAACTTACTCAAAAGCGATAGTAAATGCTGCATTAAGTACTAAAGGTTTTAAAATAGATAATGAACCTCTTAGTCATATAAAAAAAGAAATGGAATTATTCTTTCCTTTAGGAAAACAGAGTATAATCCAAAAAAAATAAATTATAATAAAGGAAATTAAAAATGAAAGAAATTATCTCAACACCAAATGCACCTTCAGCAATTGGACCATATAACCAAGGAACATCTTTTGGAGATTTAGTGTTTTTATCTGGACAAATTCCATTAGATCCACAAACTATGGAACTAGTTGGAGGAGATGATGTACAAGCTCAAACAAAACAAGTAATGGAAAACTTAAAAGCAGTATTAGAAGAAGCAAACTCATCTTTTGATAATGTACTTAAAACAACTTGTTATTTATCAGATATGGATAACTTTGTAGCTTTCAATGAAATCTATGCACAATACTTTAAAGCTGAAACAGCTCCTGCAAGAGCTACAGTTGCAGTTAGAACACTACCAAAAAATGTATTAGTTGAGGTAGATGTAATAGCTCATAAAAACTAGAAGATTTTCTTCTAGTTTTATTATTTAAGTGAATTAATTATGTTCGGTTTTAAAACAGAAATAAAAGCTGAAAATTCATTGTGGAAAAATATCATGTATTCTTGGCTTTCAATAAATAGAGAATACATAGAAGATTGGTATTCTAATGGAACTTATGAAGATTGTGCATACTGGTATAATGAGAGAGCATCTTTAAGTATTCTTGCTGGAGCTATATGGAGAAGAGGTGGAGTATGTCTTGAAGAAT
>Ga0193955_1001535_pt1 | contig 10790 bp, 9 predicted proteins | sample BB_6_MG_FD_140343 | JGI IMG/M metagenome (GOLD analysis project Ga0193955, IMG submission 140343) | Microbial mat bacterial communities from the Broadkill River, Lewes, Delaware, United States - BB_6_MG | ecosystem: Environmental > Aquatic > Freshwater > River > Microbial mats | place: USA... | reverse complement strand
CGGCATAGAGCACCCCTTTAAAAGGCGTGCCTTCCTTGGCCATGCCTTTTACCGCCGGGATCATTACCTCTTCCATGGCTTTTGTGCGAAGCAGGTGATCCAGCACCGGTGCCGGAGAGTAGGCGCCCATGCCGCCGGTATTGGGCCCTTTGTCATCATCAAATATACGTTTATGGTCCTGGGATTCGGGCAGGGCAAGCACGGTGTTGCCGTCCGTCAGAACAATAAAAGAGGCCTCTTCGCCCTGGAGGCACTCTTCAACCACCACCACGGCACCGGCATCTCCAAATTTGTTGCCTTCGAGCATGTCGTCAATGGCGGCATTGGCTTCGTCAAGGCTTGTGCAGACAATAACTCCCTTGCCCGCAGCCAGACCGTCCGCCTTGACCACGCAGGGGGCACCCAGCGCCTTGGCATAGAGTTTGGCCCGTTCTGGATCGGTAAAGGCTTTGCCCGCGGCACAGGGAATGCCGTATTTGAGCATATGATTTTTGGAAAAGACCTTGGAGCCTTCGAGCTGTGCTGCGGCACCGGACGGACCGAATACGGGAAGTCCTTTTGTTTCAAAAACATCGGCAATACCGGCCACCAGAGGCCCTTCGGGACCCACAACCGTTAAATCAATCTGGTTGTTTTCGGCAAATGCTGCCAGGCCGTCAACGTCTTCGGCGCTGATATTTACATTTTCAGCCAGGGTTGCAGTACCTGCATTTCCCGGGGCACAGTATATTTTATCTGCAAGCGGGCTTTGGGCAATTTTCCAGACCAGGGTATGTTCCCGGCCGCCGCTGCCGACTACAAGGATTTTCATTGGGCTCTCCTTAAATTCGTTCTTTTATTCTCTTCTATGGCAAGTTCAATAAGTTTGTCCATCAGGACGCCAAATTCATAGCCCGCTTTGGTTGCGGACTGGGGGTAAAGACTGGTGGCTGTCATGCCGGGGATGGTGTTGGTTTCAAGGACATGGAGTTGACCGTCCAAAAGCAGCATGTCTGTTCTGGAATAGCCTTTAAGAAACAGGGCATTGTGGGCTTGAACGGCTAATTCCTGTACCTTGCGAGTGGTCTGATCATCAATGCGGGCCGGGCAGATTTCATGGGTCGCCCCTGCCGTGTATTTGGCATGGTAGTCAAAGAATTCATGGCCATCGCCGGGAACGATTTCAATGACGGGCAGTGCTTCGGGGTCCTGGTTGCCCAGCACACCGCAGGTCAGTTCAAGGCCCTTGATGTATTTTTCAAGGATCAGAGTATCATCGTTTTCAAACCCTTTTTTGATGGCCTGGGGCAGATCTTTTTCATCGGACACAATGCTCATGCCCACAGAGGACCCTGCGCAGACCGGTTTGACCACAATGGGCAGTCCAAGGGCTTTTAACTTGACCGGGTCGGGCACCGGCTTATGGGTGCAGATGGATAAATAGTCAGGGGTAGGGATACCTGCCTGGCTGTAGAGTCTTTTGGCGATCAATTTGTTCATGGCAACGGCTGATCCTAAAACACCTGCCCCCTGGTAGGGAATGTTCAACAGGTCCAGAAGACCTTGAACTGTGCCGTCTTCTCCAAAAGGGCCATGCAGGATGATCAGGGCCGCATCAATATCGGGTGCATCGGTGACAAGTTTTGCCAGATCAAATTTGGGGTCATACCGTTTGATGTCGTATTTTTCTTTATCCAGGGCATCAAATACTTGATCCCCGCTGTTTAAAGACACTTCCCGCTCTGTGGACACCCCGCCCGATAACAGGGCCAGCCTGATTTTTTTCATACACCTCTCCTCTGGTCTTGATTGTACGATCAGCCCTGGATGATGCTCCGGCGTGCTTTTTCGAACTCCTTTTCGGTGATCAGGTCCTTTTCATAAAGCGCGTTGAGTTCAAGCAGTTTACGTTCAGCCATGTCATCTGCGCTTTCGATGAGCTGGGCGTCAGAATAGGAGGAAAGGCCCGTGTGGTTCGGCAGTAAAGGCTGTTCTTTGGCTTTGATCTCAAAGGTTGCAAGACCGCCGAGCAATCGTATCTCAACCGCCCTGTCCTGGAATTCCGGGGTGCCGAGCACCTGGCTTAGGGAAGAAGATGTCGCTCTCATTCTGGCGTAAATGATCCAGGCAATGGCAAGTACCAGGACGGCAATGCCGGCCATAATCCATGGCAGATAGTGATAAACACCCTTGAACAGCACCACGGAAAGGCCGATGCCGGCCAGAAGAAATACATGGAGCAGCAGGATGAAGTAGGCAACAAAAATATTCTTAAATACACCGTCTTTGTCTTTTTTTCGTATGCTCATTTGACTTTTCTCAATAATGAAGTTCTGTACTGGTCCCGTGCCAGGGTACTGCCGGGTCCGGTTGTACGGACCGCGTCAAGTTTGGCCATCAGGTAGTTTAGTTTTTTGTGCAGCTTTGTCTGATCGGCAGGTGTCTGCCCGGTCTGGTCCATAAGCTCTTGAATAGTATTCATCTGTTTTTTGATTTCAACTTCCGGAGGCAAAAAACCGGCATTTTTTAAAATTTTATGGGCCAGGCGAAGTTCATTGGGGACAGAACTCTCCTCAAAGGCCAAAGGTTTTCCCTTGCCTTCAAGATTTTCAAACCGCCCCTGTTTCTGGGCGGCTTTGATACGTTCTTCAACTATGGCCTCAAATCCGGGAATCATATAACAGATAAACCACAATAAAGTGTTTATGGACGCCCCGATGGATGGGCGCTGCAACATGCAAATCTCACACAGATTTGCTTCAAGAGCGATAATTCTATTAAACCGGGCGGTGTTTTGCAAGCTATTTTCTTGACACCCCAAGGGCAATACTGTATCACACTATGCTGATTAGTAAGCTGAATATTAATAGAGATTCGATACCCATGAGTAAGCCAAAAAATATATCAAAGATCCGGAATATCGGGATCATGGCCCACATTGATGCGGGCAAGACCACGGTGACAGAGCGCATTCTCTATTACACGGGCAGATCCCATAAAATAGGCGAAGTCCATGACGGCGAGGCCACAATGGACTGGATGCAGGATGAACAGGACCGGGGAATTACCATTACTTCGGCCGTTACTTACTGCCAGTGGAAACAGGCCACCATTCAAATTATCGACACCCCGGGGCATGTGGATTTCACCGTGGAGGTGGAACGGGCGTTGCGGGTGCTGGACGGGGCTATCGGCGTCTTTTGTGCCGTGGGCGGCGTAGAACCCCAGTCCGAAACGGTCTGGCGCCAGGCCGACCGGTATAAAGTCCCGAGAATGGCATTTATTAATAAAATGGATCGCACCGGCGCGGACTTTTTTGCCGCCTGTGATTCCATCCGAGAAAAACTGTCTGCCAATCCTGTGATGATCCAGGTTCCCATCGGAGCCGAGGATCGGTTCCAGGGGGTTATTGATCTTTTGACCATGGAGCAGATTGCCTGGAATGATGAATCTTTGGGCGCCGAATATACATCCGGTCCCATTGAAGATGAATTCAAGGAGCTTGCCGAAGAATATAGGGACAAACTGCTGGAAGCAGTATCCGAGGTTGATGATGCGATCATGGAAAAGTACCTGGGCGAAGAAGAGATCTCCGTGGATGAGCTTCGGGCTGCCATTCGTGTGGCGACCATTCGCCGGGATATAGTGCCTGTGCTGTGCGGATCTGCCTTGAGAAATAAAGGGGTGCAGCCGCTACTGGATGCCATCGACTATTATCTGCCAAGCCCCAAAGATGTTCCCCCGGTTAAGGGAGAACACCCTGAAACCGAAGAAATTCTTGAATTTACACCGGAAAAAAATGGGCCGCTGGCGGCACTTATTTTTAAGGTGTCCATGATCGAAGGCCGCAAGCTTTCCTTTGCCCGGATCTATTCGGGAAAGATCGCTTCGGGTGCCGATGTGTTTAACCCGACCTTGAACCGTAAAGAAAAATTATCCAGAATTTTACGCATGCACGCCAACAAACGTGAACGCCTGGATGAGGCCTCAGCCGGTGATATTGTGGGGATTGTGGGTCTTAAAAATTCGGGGACCGGTGATACTCTCTGCAATCCGGACCATCCGGTATTGCTTGAAAAGATGGAATATGCACTGCCGGTTATATCCATTGCCATTGAGCCCAAAACCCATGCAGATCAGGAAAAGCTTGATGATGTGATGGAAAAATTCATGATCGAGGACCCCACTCTCAAAGTGAGCAAGGATGAGGAGACCGGTCAGACCATTTTGTCGGGCATGGGCGAGCTTCATCTTGAAATTATTATTTCAAGGATGGTCAAGGAATTTAACACCAGTGTGAATGTGGGCAAACCCCAGGTGGTGTACCGGGAAATTGTTACCGCCCCTGCAACCGGGCAGGCTGTATTTGACCGGGAGATCCAGGGTAAATCCCATTTTGCCAATGTCACGGTGGAACTCAATCCCTTGGGCAGGGGCAGCGGCGTTACCTTCAAATCCCTTGTCCCCGAAGACAAGATTCCCCCCCAGTATATTGCCAATATTGAGACCGGAATCAGGGAAAGTCTGGATGGCGGATTCCTCAAGGGATACCCCATTGTGGATGTTGAAATTGTACTGGTTGACGGATTCAGTGAAGAAGGCAAAGCTTCTGAACTTGGGTTTGGTGTTTGTGCGGCCATGGCCGTGAAAGAGGCGCTGAAAAATGCCAAAATGGGTCTGCTTGAACCCATCATGGATGTGGAAGTATTTGTTCCGGATGCCAATATGGGAGACGCCATTGCCGACCTCAACGCCAGGGGTGGCAGGGTGGAGTCTATAACCTCGAAAAGCGACATCCAGGTCATCAAAGCCGTGGTTCCCCTGTCAAAAATGTTTGGCTATTCCACAGCCCTTCGTTCCGCTACCCAGGGCCGGGGCACCTTCACCATGCAGTTTAAAAGTTTTGATACCGTATAGTTTGATAACCCACTTCACACTTTTTTTGTTCGGTGTGTTCAGTCTTTTTATGACTGGATGTAAAAAAAGGGCGGCCTTTTGGCCGCCCTTGGATTTTAAATCTTAAGCCCTCTATCTAACCGGCTACATCGATGCCAGGGTCACATCCCAGGTTTTTGTCTGGATTTTCACATTCAAAGTTGTGATGACGGGTGTCTACATGACCTTCGTTTCTTTCCTGATCGTTTTCAACATAGTCTTCAATTCTATTTTTGCTCATTTTGTTTCCCCATATGTATAATTTGTAATTTTTTTATGTGTAAAGACGATGCTTTGTCTTTGAGTTATATTGTAAGTCGATCCTAATTTATTTCAAGGGCAAGATGTGTTTTTTTTGAATCGAATCTGAAATAACCGGAGACGGCAGGCACTTAAAGGATGTCTACTTGGGGATAAGGACCTTTTTAAAATAGGCAGGTCGGTTACATGTAGTTGCTTTGCAACCGCTTTTTTGGGGCTTTGCCTTTTAAATTCTTAAGCTCGTTTTCGGCTTTTTCCCTCATTTGTTCATCTTCCAGGGTGTCTATGGCACGCTCAAGCTGGCGGACTGCATTTTGCTGGTCATGTATCCGGGCATAATATACACCCAGATAGTAGTTGGACAGGGCCTGTTTTGACTGCCTGGACATGATTTCGGCCATATGGTAGTTGGCCCTTTCAAATCCAGGTTTGTCGCTTCCAAGGACATGCTCAAGTCCCCTTTGGGCTGCCAGAAGGTTGCCGATTTGGATCTGGGCAACAGAGCGGTTGAAAATGGCCCAGTCGCCCAGCAACGCATCGTCAGTCATGCTGTCCAAAAGCGTTATGGCCCGATCGTATTCCGTGTTGCGGATGTAAAGCCTGCCCAACTCCAAAAGAATCATAGGTTCAAATGGGTCTTTTGCCAGGGCCTTATTGAGTTGTTCAATGCCCTCATTTATACGCGTTGCCCTGCCGTACAATAGGCCTAAACCATAGTGGAAGGCCACATTGTCCGGATCATTTCCCAGGGCAATTTCAATTTTCGGAATATAGGTGTCAGGATCTGAATAGAGTCCGATGACCCGGTATTTAACCATATTATAGTCAAAATTTTTCGGTGGGGCGGGTTTTTCGGCGGGCGGTTTGTAATCTGCCAGAATTCCGGATAGATGGGAGACCCGGGTTGATGTGCCCGGGTGGGTTTTAAAGTAGTCGGGAATGTTTTCAATCCCCTGGTAATCGGTCTGTCTGATTTTCAACAGGCTGTCCAGTATGCCCTGGGGAGAATAGCCTGTTTTTTCAAGAAAAAGAACTGCCTTTTGATCGGCCTCGGTTTCATTTTGCCGGGTATAGGTCAGCATGGCCGACTGCCCGGCAGCAATAGAGCCGAATGTCAGGGCCTGGCCCGCTTCTGAACCGCCCCCTGCAGCCCCCAAAAGAATACCCGCGATCATCCCGGCGATGCTGCCGGTTGCCACAAGTTTTGACCGGTCAATGGACTGGGATACATGTCTGCCCACGGCATGGCCGATTTCATGGGCCAGAATGCCTGCGAGTTCGTCCATATTATCCAGGGATGTGATTAACCCTCGGTGTACAAAGATATTGGCCGCCGGTGTGGCAAAGGCATTAAAGGAGTCGTCATTGATCATGAAAAAATCAAAATGGAAGGGCTGGGGCGGCAATTGTTTGACAATGGCGTTGCCCACAATTTCAATCATTTTTTGGGCAACGGGATCATTAAGAATAATCCCTTCGTTCTGGATCAGCTGTAAATACTCTTTACCGAGTTTGAGCTCGTCGGGAATGGAGATGGCCCAGGTAAAGCCGGGAAATAAAAGTACCATAGCCAAAATGAGGCTGACCGCCTGTTTAAGTTGTCTCATATCTATCCGGAACGCTTTTTCTTTTAGGGACGGTTTTATCAGAGGCCGGCTGCATCAATGAATTCAGAATTCTCCATGGCCAGTTCAATTCGGAAAATATTATTATTGATTTTAAAGGAGAGACGGCGGTTTTCTGTGTAGGTATCGTTGATGGACAAGGAGATCGGAGAACTGATGGTTAATGCTTTGGGTTGGCCGTAGCAGGCATTTAAATCATATACTTCTTCCACGGATTTTATCAACTGGCCCATCAACTGGTTGGTGATCTCTCCAATGGTGTCTGCCACTTCCGGGTCTGAAATGGATGCGGCCAGTTCGTCTTTGGGCATACCCATGTTGATCATGTAATGCCTGTAAATTTCAAAGGCGGCCTCATCGCTGAAATTGAAGATCACAAGCCCCATATAGTCTCCGTAGAACTGAACAAAACAGGTCAGGTCCGGCATCATGCAAACCCGGGTAATCTTCTGGATGGTGCTGGCGTAATTGATCTCTTTACCCGTGCTTTGTTCCAGCATGGTCTGGGTGGTTTCCAAGAAAAGCTTAGCAATGCTGTCAATGGACTGATTGTTTGAAATTTCCATTGTGACTCCTTCCTGGTATCGAAACGGGTTATCTGACCGGATGATGTTTTAACAACTTTAAAATTATCCACAAAATAGGGTGAAAAGTCAAATTTTATCGCTCACCTCGTTTGTAAGCCGCACCCAGCCAGGCAGGGGCGTTCAGGCGCCTTGGGTCTTTAAACGAGATGGCTAAAAGAATGATCAGGGTGGACAGATAGGGCAGCATGGCCAGAAAATTGGGGGAAATCCCCAGGGGTTGAAGCAGATATTGAAGTACAAAAATACCGCCAAATATAAATGAGGCAAAAATCGCACGACCCGGGTTCCACAACGCAAATATGGTCAGGGCGATGGCGATCCAGCCGCGGCCGGCAGTCATGCCCTCCACCCAGGACGATGAGTAGGAAATGGACAGATGTGCCCCGGCAAGGGCCGAGAATGCACCGCCCACCAATACGCAGGCGTATCGAATCAAAGAGACGTTTACGCCCTGGGTTTCCGTGGCCTTGGGATTTTCCCCGGTGGATCTGATTTGAATCCCCATGCGGGTGCGCTCCAGGAAAAACCAGGCGGCTATGGCAAGTATAATGGCCAGGTAAAGAAATGGGCTTTGGCTGAAAAGGGCTTTGCCGACCCAGGGCAGGTCCGATAAAAGGGGGATGGTCACATCGTCCATTTTAACGGCCAAGGGACGCCCCACGTAGGGTTTTCCCATCATCCCGGACAATCCTAAGCCGAGCATGGTCAGGGCAAGGCCTGATACCACCTGATTGGCCTGCAGGGTCACCGAAGCAAATGCATGGATCATGGAGACGGCCAGGCCTGCTGCCATGGCTGCAAGTACCCCAAGCCAGGGATGGCCTGTGGTCATGGTAACGATAAAGGCGGTTACGGCACCCACGGCCATGACGCCTTCAACACCCAGGTTAAGAATGCCGGAGCGTTCGCAGATTACTTCTCCGGTTGTGGCCAATAGCAGTGGTGTGCCGGCCACCATGGTTCTTTGAATTGTTGAAATGATGATCTCTTCCATGATGTATATATGTCAATCCAGATAAGTTGTTAAATTATTGATAGTCATCGGTTGTTCGCTAAAAGCTATTTAGCCCCGGCCCCAGTGGATCTGAACTTTATGATATAAAAAGTAATCGCCCATGATCAAAAAGATGAGCAGGATACCATTTACAATTTCAACCGTGGCGGCCGGCAGCCCCAGGGAGATCTGAATCGCGTCCCCGCCCACAATGATGCCGGCGAAAAACAGACCCGAGACAATGGTGAACAAGGGGTTCAGTTTGGCCAGCCAGGCCACAATGATGGCGGTAAATCCATAGCCCGATGATACCGACGCCGGATACCCTAAATAGTGGTGGATACCCGCCACCTCTCCCACAGCGGCAAAACCGGCCAGGCCGCCTGAGATGGCCATGAGTATAAGACTGGTTTTAAGAAAATCGATGCCCGCATATTTACCGGCATCCGGGTTTTCTCCCACCACCCGGGCTTCGTAACCGAACCGGGTTTTATAAATTAAAACACACAGCCCCACCGAACAGAGAATGGCCAGAATCAATGTGGCATAGTGGATTCGTGAGCCGGGCAGTACACCCAAAATCGCTGCATCGGGCAGCGCATCTGTACCCGGAAAACCAAACCGGGTTTTGCCCTTCCACGGCCCCACAATGAGCAATGTTAAAAATTCTGCACAGATATAGTTGAGCATCAAGGTGGTGATCACCTCGTTGATGGCATATTTTATTTTCAGTATGGCCGGGATGATGCCCCATATTGCACCACCGATAAAACCTGCCGCAAATATCAATGGAACGATAAGTACCGAGGGCAGGGCATTGCCCAGATGCTGGGCCGTCCATGTTGCGAAAATGGCCCCCATGAGCAGCTGGCCCTCGGCACCGATATTCCAGAATTTGGCCCTGAAGGCAAGGGTCAGACCCGCACCGATGAGGATCAGGGGGATGGCCTTGGTAATGGTTTCCTTAATGCCATAAGCAGACCCGAAAGACTCAATAAAGATCTCGGAGACGGCATACAGGGGATTGACGCCTGCGGCAAGGAAAACAAGGCCGATGGCCAGAACGCCTGCGCCAAGGGCGGCGACATTGGTCATAAAGGACCTTAGGGGGGTGATATTGTAGCGGTCGCTTGTGGTAATCCGTATCATAAAATCACTGCTGTTTTCTTTAATTTGTGATGTCTGCATGGACCGGCGTTGGGTCAATGCGTTTTGAGCCAGCCATCATCAGTCCGATATCGTTGGCTTGGTCATCGTCCGTATCAATAATGCCCATAAATTCACCTGCGAAAATAACGGCCACACGGTCGCACAACTCGAAAATTTCATCCAGGTCTTCTGAAAACAAAAGTACGGAACTGCCCTGGCGGCACAGGTTCAGCAAATGTTCACGCAAAAACTGGGTGGCGCCCACATCAAGTCCGTATGTGGGGTGAGAGGCTACCAGCAACTGGGGCTGCTCACTGATTTCCCGGCCCAGGATCAGTTTCTGGATATTTCCGCCCGAAAGGTTTCTAATCTGATTGTTAATGGAGTGGGTGGCGACTCTATATTCGGAGACGATGGACTGTGTGTGATTCTTCACACTTTCGTATTTAAGAAAATACCGTTTGGAGAATTTTTTGAGATGGTGTTGTTTTAAAATGGCATTATCGTAAAGGAAAAGACCCGGGGCAATACCGAAGCGGATACGTTCTTCGGGGACATGGGAAACACCGTTGTCATAAATCTTTCTGGGCGACATGTTGGTAATGTCCCGGTCGTTGATAAACACCTTGCCCGAATCAATGGCCCGGATGCCGGTGATGGCTTCGGCAAGTTCCCGCTGTCCGTTGCCGGCCACTCCGGCCACACCGAAAATCTCATTTTTATGCACATCAAAGGAGACATCTCTAATAGCGGCAAGGCCTTTGTCTCCTGTAACATGAATATTTTTGACACTAAGCACCCGGTCGCCTTTGGGCAGCCGTTCCCTGTTCGTGGTCAGGGCCACATCCTTGCCCACCATCATCCGGGCAAGCCCCATTTTGTCGGTGGTCTGGGTTCGGGCGCCGTCCACGATCCGGCCTTTGCGCAGTACCGTAACCCGGTCGCAGATATCCATGATTTCATCAAGCTTGTGGGAGATGAAAATCACACTGTGACCATCCGCCTTCATTCGGCGAAGAATTTCAATGAGCTCTTTGATCTCCTGGGGCGTTAATACGGATGTGGGTTCGTCTAATATGAGCAGATCCGCTCCGTTTAAAAGGGTTTTAATGATTTCAACCCGTTGCTGTTCACCGGCGGAAAGCTGCCATACTTTTTGATCAAGATCAATCTGGAAGTCAAACTGCTTCGAAAACGCTTTGATTTGTTTGCACAATGCTTTCTGGGGGAACAAAAACGGTGTGTCCTTGTACCCAAGGG
>Ga0193955_1001533_pt1 | contig 10800 bp, 11 predicted proteins | sample BB_6_MG_FD_140343 | JGI IMG/M metagenome (GOLD analysis project Ga0193955, IMG submission 140343) | Microbial mat bacterial communities from the Broadkill River, Lewes, Delaware, United States - BB_6_MG | ecosystem: Environmental > Aquatic > Freshwater > River > Microbial mats | place: USA... | reverse complement strand
CTAAAGCGATTGGGTATAATCGTCTCAATGGGATACTCTATCTCATCAAAAAATAGCTTCATAAGTGTAGTAGCTGTCACACCATCTACATCATAATCACCTATTATTGTGATTTTCTCTTTTCTTTTGGTAGCCCTGTCCATATCTTTAAAAAGTGAGGGTTGAGGAAGGTCTTTAAGACCCAAAAAGCCTCCATCAAATCGAGATAAAATAACTCTCTCTATCATAAAACTGTAGAGTGATATTTAATCGAAAGTGCTTTTCATTTACTGTGCAAAACTATTCTATCCCAAAAGTCAAGACAAATCAAGATTTTCGCTCTACATCAATAATAAAAATATTTTTTTTATAATAGTTTCTTCTCATATCTACAACATGGGCAGTTCCACCCCATTTTTGATTATCAATCCTATCCCATAAAGCAATCATATAATCAGCTTCTTTTGCAAGGCTTCTACCTACTTCTGAATATTGATAATCTCTATCTATACCATACTCTTTTATGCTTTCTATAGTATTATCCCAATAAAGTGGCATAGTATCTACAGCTAAAGATTTTGATAGTAGATAATCAAACTCAACAAGAGATGTCTGAGTAAAGTCCTTGATATACAACTCTCTATCCATTGGTAATATAACTTCAAACTCCAATCCTAACTCCATACTCACATAAGCTACAAGCCTATCAGCCCCATCAGCAAGAGGTGTTATGATTTTAATTTGCTTATTTGTATTTTTGGCTATATTTTCAATATAATTTTTTATTTGAAGTTTATAATTATCTATATTTTCTATTTTTAAGTCTCTATGTCCTGTGATTGCTATTTTAATCATGTTTAGACTTTCTTGGAAATTTATTTAAGTGTATTTTTTGAATTGAAAAGCCTTGTTGATCTTTGACTTTGTTTACTTCAAGAGGAAAATAAAATTTCTTTTTACCTTTCAAAAGAGTTATCCTAAATTGTAAAGTAAGAAACTGTTTTATATTTAATTTAGTACAATCAATATCAAAAGATATGCTCTTTACTACTGTTTTATTCCATTTTGAGCTATTCCACCCCTCTATCAATAAATAACTAGAAGAGATATTTTTATGTCTTTTTTTATGCCATACTTTACTATGTCTAGGTAAAATATTTAATTTATCAAATCCATAGTATTCTATATTTTTAATATACTCTTTTTTCTTTAGCTCAGGAAAAGAAAATGAAATTCCACCAGAGTTTGCATATATAGGACTTTTAAATTTCATATCTATATGAATATAAGAGTTACTTTTCTCTTGAATATAGCTATAACTAAGGGTACTTATAAAGAGTCTATTTTTAAGGCTCAGAAAATCACTATTGATAATTTTAGCATTTACCATTATAGTAGAGAATAATACGATGATTAATATCATTTTTTTCATTTTAAATCCTTTATTTATTAAGAGATTTTACAATCTCATTGAAGATAGGTTTTATCAATTCACTATGTTTGATTCTTAGACCTAAACCTCTTTCATTCTCAACCATAATTACTAGAGAATACTTTTTGTTTTTAACTTTAATAGCACCTGCCAACCACTTAGATTGAGTCAATGTATCTTTATCTTTTACTACATCTGTTGTTCCACTCTTCAAAAATAGCTGTTCAAAGCCACGAATATTTTTTAAACTTCTCAATGTTCCATAACTAGTTAATGCACCATTCAAAACACCCTTGATGTATCTTCTAGTATTCATGTCAAATATCTTTTGGGTCTCTTTAGAAATTTTAGTTTCTATAATAGAGCTATCTTTTTTGAGTAGTCCTGATATTTTTTTATCAGCTATAGTTTTATAATTTAATGATTTTATAATATGAGCCTCATTATACTTTCCTCTATAATAAAGGATATGAGCCAATTTATGTATCGCTTTTTGTACAGATAGAGGATTTGCATTTGATAGACCAAAACTCATTTCATACTTTATACTAGATACTTTATTATCTTTTAATAGAAAAAATGCTTTACTTATCCTCTCCAAAAGATTATTTGATATAGCTCGTTTCACAGCTTTAAAAGTACCATTATATATAGAGATATACTCATTGAGAGCTGATAGTATTGGTAAATTTTTTGATGCTCCAAATGCAACTTTTGCTGAATAGGTATTTTTACTATTTAGCTCTCCTCCTTGGCTACCATTTGAGTTATGTAATCCTTTATATGGTTTATTCCAATAGAGAGTATTTGGAGTATCTCCTCTATTACCTAAAGCTATAGAAGCAAATACTTTGGAAATACTGCCTATACGACGGTTATAAGAGGTATTACCCTTTTTATATATACGGATAACTTCACCTTTTTCATTTGTCACACTTATCCATATATTAGCCTCTCTCTCATCTTTATCTTGTTTGCTTCCATCCAAATCAACCATCAATTTTGACTTAATTTTATTCTCTACTTTGGATAATGCTGATGTAACAGACTCTTTAAATTTAATATTTTTTGCACTATCAATAGTAAGCTTAGATTCAACCAAAAGTCTATTAGGATAGAGTTTTCTATAGTCTGACAACTCTTTTTTGACTAAAGATGCAGAGCTACTAGCCAATATCTGTAGTCGTGTATCCAATGCTCCATAGGCTATTTTACCTTTATAATCAAGTGATGAAAAATCATTATAAAAATTAAAAGGTATATTTGGCTCTTTTGGACACTCCCAATCCTTTACTTCTTGTTTTATCTCTTCAATATCACTACTATCACTATCTTTTTTGTCTCTAAAGTAGGTATTTAAATCAACAAGAGTACCAATCTTGATACGATTACATCTATAATTATTATTAAATTTAAAATTAGTCAAATGCATTCTACTAAGTAGAGCCTGTTCATATTTTTCTAAGTCAATCAACTTCTTTCCAAAGATAATCATCGATGCTGTCCTAATTCCATACTGTGTTCCTTGTGCAATAACAGCAGGAGTCGATATAGATACAAACCGTTTGAACTCTGCTCCATTATTTGCTTTGAGATTATGATAAAATATTTTTGCTTCTGACAACTCTTTATATTTACGATTTATTATATTCATAGAATACATTCCATAATAGTTTTTTACCAACTGTTGAGATAAAGAACTACCACCACGAGGTTGTTGGTTACTATATAGAGATTTGATAGATGATTTTATAATAGCTATAGGCATTCCTATAGCATCGATACCATTAAAACTTCTAGGATTATAAAACAGTCCTTTTATACCTGTACTATTATTATCAAATACTAAAAGCCTCTCTTCTCTATGTATCAACATATCCAAATAAAACTCTGGTAGGTCATTTGGATATAATGCACTTTTTCTTTTATCTACAAGTTTTGGATTATCTATCTCTCCAATAACATTACCATTACTATCTCTAATAAGTACAGATATTCTATTAGTATAGTGAGCAAATATCTCTGCCCACTTCTTCTGATTTGGCTCTCCTAGAATTAAAGATAAATACATAATAATACCAGCAAAAAAGAGTCCTAAGAGTGAGAGAGGTATAACTCCCAACTCCATATTTTCAAAAAACTCCTTAATACTATTTAAGATAATAATAGGAGATGAGACTAAAAATAGTAACAACGCCCAAATATCTATAGTATTAAACCCTAACCCTAAATTAAAGCTCCATAAGAACTCATCAATTCGACTCTTTAGATGTTCTCTATACATCATGATAACTCTCCTGATAAATCTTCTAATAAAAGCTCTCTTAGCTGTCTCTTTTTCATCTTATAGATAGTAAAGCTAGTATCAGCATATTTTGTTCTAAGGTTATCTTGAAAATATGGTTCAAGCTTACTTCCTTTGACCCTATGAGCATAAAGTGTAGCTCTATTTTTGAGCTTAATATACTGCACTATATAGTTTACAGCTTTTATAGTATCATCATCAAATGATATATTATTGGGAATAGCTATCAAATATGAGCTAAATCTCTCTACCATAAATGGATGAAGTTTGAGATATATACTATCTTGCATATCACCATTTAATATCTCTTTGACTCTAGCTAAAGATATACTTCTTTGTTGTTGTTTAGGAGTTTTATCAATGATACTTAGAAGTAAAATTAATAAATCTATTGCAACAGCGATGCCTAACGCTCTCATATCCTCAGAAGTTATGTCATTAGGATTGGTCATATCTTCTACCTCTTTAATCTCAATCACTCCAATAGCTGCCCAAAGAACATTTATTGTTCTATTTAGAAGTTGTCTAGGGTCTTTTGCATCAAAAAATGATACTGTCTCTATTGGCTTTAGATTATTTAATCTCTTGATAGCTAGTTTAGATTTTCTTGTAAACTCTACATCAGGACAACTTCTAGTAAAAGCCTCATTTTTCTCTCTATGAACCCCCTGAAGTCTTCTACGATTATTTCCTGCACGAGACTTTAATCTATTGATAATGCTTTCAAACCTATTACTATTAAAATACCTACTATTAATTAGTTGGATTTTTTTGTTAATATTAGATTCAAATATATTTATATCCATATCTTTATCATATTTAGATACCTCTTTTTGTATCAAAGATATATCTTTTGTTAAATCTACTGCAACTTCTGTTACCTCTTCAAATAACTCTTTGGTCATCTTTGCATCATCAAGCCTAATTTGAGTAAATGGTCCATATTTAGCAAACTTATTGCCATCACAAGTCCCTCCTGGATATTGCTCTTTTATTGATTGTTGTGTAGAGTAGTCTGATAATGCCTTATTACTCTTTGCTACTAAATCTAGGGAAGCTATAGCATTTAATAGCATTTTATCTATTTGATTTACTTGCAGACTCATACTTCTTATAGCATGGTCTTGTGCTGATGTACGCTCATACCAATAGGTGAATGAGAAGGTTATACTAAAGATGCTTGTAATAGCATAGAGTGTAAGTGCTGCTATGGTTTTAATAAAATGTCTATTAAAGAGATTTCTAAACTCAAAATATCTAAGTCCAAAGACAAGACTAGCTTGAATTAAGATAACTATCAAAAATAACATAATGGTAGTCTTATGATAAGGCTCATTAATATCAATATCTGATATAGCGTACATACCTGTCATTGTTGTAGAAAACGATATAATTGATGCTATAAATACACCAAACTTCAACCCCCAATTTCTTTCTACTTTTTGCTTTTTATTTTGTGTTGTACTTTCCATGAAATAACCCTTTCTTTTAATATTGTTTTGAAAACACCGTGATAAATACAGGTGTCAATTTGCTTGTCAATCCAAATACATACTGCATAGAATTATGCACCATATAAAAAATATTTTTATTCTTGTTTCTATACTCATACACACCAGAGCTAAGAACTTTTTGGATGTGTCTAAGTTGGGCTCGTTTACAGAGTCCTTCTCTTTGCTTAAGACGCTTTTTGCCATGCTTTGTAATGATTGCTATTTGCATTTCCTTTCCTAATGTTGAGATAATAAAAGTATATGAAAAAAATCTATTCGTATTTTTGGTTTTTTTGGTTTTTTAGATATAATCATTTTTATTTAAAGGATAAATTATGGTGGGATCAAATACTTATTTGTTAAGAACGATAAGAGAAGAGTTGATTATTCATGGTTATTCATATAGAAAGTATGAAGACTTTTTTAGAAGTATTACAGATGTATTGGATGAAAAAACATTAGAATATTGTATTAATAATGCCAAAAGATGGTTAAAGCCAAGAATCAAATATCATAAAAAAGATAAAGATAACTATGGTAAAGGTAAAATGAATAAAGATGAACTAAAAGGAGCAATTTCAAGGTTTCTAGGCTTTCCTCTAAGTTTATGGGAGGAACAATCGGATGAAAAACAGAAAGAAGATATTAAAAAATATATCTCTATTCATTTAGACAAAGAGAATAATATGCTAAAAAAACTAAACCTACCATCAGACAAAGAACTCAAACGAGACTTAAATAAAGAAGAAAAAAAGCTATTTCAAGAACTAAAACAAGGCAAAGCCAAAACATTTAAGAGAATTACTCATGATAATATGAACCTCTCCCAAGAGATGCTTATAGCTATGCTTCATCTTGCTTATGAGTTTGGGTATTATCAACATCTTGTAAATTATATATTTCCTCAACTCAAAACTAGTAATCAACTCAAAACAGAGATACTCTTTATATATGCCAATGCTTTAGGTAGTCACCAACTAAAAGAGTATAAAGAAGCATCTTTGATATTGGAGAGGATAAACACAGAAGATAATTTAAGCTATATAGATACACAAACAGCTATGACTTCAAACTTCTTACGCCATCTTATCGGCGATAATATAAATAATCTAAATGAAGATGAACTTAGAGATATTGTATACTCACAGAGTAAAAATTATAAAGCCCTATTTTATAAAGATGAAACTCATCACTACTATCCTGCGATAAATTATGGATATATGATAGCCATTGCCAAGCAACTCTATCCAAAAGATAAAGAGTTTAAAACTCTCAATAACATCACTATCCAAGAGTTACTCAAACTAAGCCAAAAATCTATAAATGAAGATAAGGATATAAAGGACAATAAAGACGCTAACTATTATGCCTCTATGACAGAGCTAGAGTTTTCACTTATTCGTAATATAAATACCATCCAAAAGATAGGAGTTTATTTAGAAAAAGAGAGACCAGATATCACATTGGTATCAAGAACACTAAGGCAGATTATCTTTTTTAGAGATATTTTAGAACAAAGTATAGATGAGGTTTCTTTTGATGTAGATAAGTTGGAGAGTATTATTGATACTATGGAGGGGTATATTAGAGGAGTTGAATAAAATAGGATAAGTTGTTTAGAGAAAATTTGTTAAAATTATCTTTTTATATTGTATTAAAAGGGAGATATCATGGGAAATGAAATTAAACCAAATATTTTTATTAGTTATTCATCAAAAGATACAGAAATAGCTGATAAACTTTATAGTGCAATAGAACAACTAGACTTATTTGATATTAAATATGATAAAAAAGATATAAATGTTGCTGATGTAATACCAGAAAAAATCAGAAACTATATAGAAAATTCAAATATATTTATTTTATTATTATCTAACTCATCAATTGATTCAGATTGGGTTAAATATGAAGCTGAATTAGCATTTGAAAAATATCATGGTTGTTGGTTTTTATTTGTACCTTTATTAATAGAAGAAATACATATTTCATCTCAATTAATACATCAAATAAATGAATATAAAATTAATACGGCTCAATTTGAATTCCCTGATTCTATAGAAAAAGAGTTTGAATCTCTTATAGACGCTTTATCAAAAATATTTAGGTTCTCTTACGATAAACATAAACTTATTAATGTGATGGCTGATTTAGGTAAACAGGTTAATAGTGATTTAGTAAGATATAAAAAAATTATTGATAATGTCATTAGCAACCGACTACAAGAGAAATTACAAAAAGTTGAAGAAAGAATTGAAAATATTTATCAACTCACATATTTAAAGAGTAAAGTATTAACTCTCAATGACATTTTAGATATTGAGCGAACAGCTGAATATGATGTATGGATAGTCACAACGCATTTAAAAAATGATGAAGATATGCTTTTTTCTACCGTAATTGATGAAAATATAAATAAAGGAGTTATCTATACATATTTTTATCCTCCTGGAACAGCATTAGAAAGAAGAATAGCAAAATATATTAAAACACATGGAGAGAAAAAAGTAAATTTTATACCTTTATCTACAAAAGATTTTTTCCCTTATGATGAAGTAGCGATATATAATCCTTTAGATATAGAAGATATAGTAGGATATATACAATTAAGTTATGAAAAGGGTATCTTTATAGAACTAGAGAAGCATAAATTACTTGATATAGTCTCTAAATTAGAATTACATATTCCAAATAATACTTTTCAAATAGAATAAAAAATGATAGATACACTATTGAATGATATATTAACCCAATCTATTCTTTCTTTAAAACAAGCTAATGAAAGGATTATGACATTAGAGGCGATTGCAGAAGCTGAAAAGAATGCAAATGATTCTATATGGATTATTACGACACACTTAAATAATGATGTAAACGATAAAGAAATTAGAGAATCTGTAAAAGAAAATCAAGATAAAGGTATTCAATATACTTATTTTGTACCAAAAACAAGTAGTCTTATTAAAAAAAGATTAAAATCTTATGAAGAGTTTTTTAAAGTAAAAAATCAGGAAGATGAAGAAGAAAAATATAAATTTATATCTATGGATGAAAATGAAGCAATTATGCCTTTTGCAGAAGTTGTTATCTATGACCCTGAAGAGCATATGAGTTTATGGGGATATGTAGAGTTGAACTATAATGACAGAACCACAGATAAAGATAGTGTATTTTTGAGAATTCCTCATAGGAACTTATTTCCTTTGGTTGAATCGTTAAAAAGAAAAATTATTAGAGAAGAGGGAGAATAGTAGATGAATTTTGATAGAGGCAAACAAGGTGTAGCAGAGCGTTTAGGAGAACAAGATAAGCGATTAGGTTTTAGATTAAGTAGGGTACTAGACCCTTTCTTTTGGTTGGTATATTTATTTTCTGCTTTTTTATTAACTGAAAAATATAAATTAAATAGAGTAGAGCTATCTTTTATTTTAGATAATGTAGATAAACATCGTAAAGTTTTATGGGTAAACTTTATTGGTGGATATTTGGTTTTTATCTCTCTACTTGATAATACACCTGAACAACTTTCTGCTCTTATCTCTGTATTGACTGCACCAGCATTTATTACAGGAGGGGCATGGTTTGCTATTACTTTTGGGGGTGTTCCAACAAGGCTTCTTGATGCTGCTTTGGTGATTACTTTTTGGATGTTCTCTGCATTTACGCTTTCTTTAACAACGATGTCTATAGTTGCTTATTATATATTAGATGGTGAGATACTGATGCTGATAGTATTACTTTTTATTAATTTCTCAGTGATTGTCTCGGCTATTCTTTATGATAATATAGATGGACTGAAAGTAGGATTAGATGAATCCATTAAAAGTAGTAGCCAAGCTATACTTAGACATTTAAAAAAACATCATGATATTACTCCACCTGCTGAAGGTGATGCAATTTATGATAATTTAGGATTAAAATAACCAATGTTTACATCAAGACAAAATTTACAAACACCTGACTATATACATTCAAATGGTAACTTCTCACTAGGATACCACACAGATATGATAAGAGACCGTTCTCGTGTGGGGGCTTTTGAGAAGGCTCTTAAGCAAGTGGTTAAAAAAGGTGATAGAGTTTTAGAGATAGGGTGTGGGTCGGGGATACTCTCTATTATCGCTGCTTCTTGTGGAGCTAGTGTGACGGCTTTGGAGGCTGATAAACATATCGCTAAACTAGCAAAGAAAAACTTTGATAAACATAATAACTTGGATATTACACTTATAGAGGGTGATGCAGTTGAGTTTTTAAAAGAGTTTGAGGGAGAAAAATTTGATGTGATTGTTGCTGAACTAATGTCTATATGGTGTATAGAAGAGCCACAAGTACCTATTGTCAATCTTGCACGAAAAAAGGCTTTGGCTACTAATGGAGTGGTAATACCTACTCGTATCTCTAACTTTATGGCAATAGGAAACTTTGACTTTGGTAATGAGTTGGTGGAGTGTGTCTATCCTATTGCTCGGTTTACTGGTATTCCTGATGCTGTATTGCTTAGTGAGACGAAGCTTGTTAATAGCTTGGATTTTTATGATGAAGTATCTATAGATATGGAGGGTGAAGTGGTCTTTGATGTCTATGCCTCTGGAGAGATTAACTGTGTGCAAATATCTAGCCTTGTAGAGCTTGTAGATGGGGTGACTTTTTATACTTCTAATACTTTGATGCCTGTGAGTATCGTACCTCTTAAAATCCCTATAGAGGTAAAGAGGGGAGATAGAGTAGTTATCTCTTATGCTTATAGACATAGAAGTGCATTAGAGAGTGCTATATTTATAGCAAAAAAGATAGATGAGTAGAGATAAAATACATTGGAGAGAGTGGACTCCTTGGCTCTTTAATGAAGAGCGTTTGGTATCGGATGTAGTAAAGTCTATACCTCATACCCCCTCTATACCTTGGGTGGTACGACTCTTTGAAAACCCCTCTTCTCCCTTTTATCTACCTGCACCTACAACGATGGCTATGCATGATACGATACATGTACTTTTAGGTCGTGGTCTGCTCAATCAAGATGAAGCCTTTGTGATAGGTTTTGGTATGGGAGCTTCTTTGGGTAGTACAGAGGTCAAGAGGATGATATTTGAGTTTGTTAGTAGTAAATTATACCCTAAAGCGTATAGACTCAATAGTGATGATTTAAAAGTGTTTAATCTAGCATTTGATTTGGCTCAACAGAGTAGTATCCGTAATATTCATCTTGATAATGAGAGAACATTAGGACGCATGAGTATTAAAGAGGCTAGAGAGTATTATGGACTTGATGACAATATACTTAAAGAGTGGTATCAACAAGAGATAACTCTTTGTAGTGATACTATAGTGAGTAAGAGGTTACCAACTCCCTAAAGTAAGTTTTACTATTTTTCATTGTCTAACTGAGTTATTCACACCCCTAAGATATGTGAATAACTTTTTCTATCATAAGCTGCAAGGTTACATTCCCTCTAAAGTGGTTTTCATTTACTGTGTAGATTATAGATACATTTGCCCCTGTGCTAAACTTCTCTTTGGTCTTGAACTTTACTCCTTGGAGTATATGCTCATTTTGTCCAAAGGTAAATCTTAAGTGTTCTGCTTCTTTGCCCATT
>Ga0193955_1001531_pt1 | contig 10807 bp, 6 predicted proteins | sample BB_6_MG_FD_140343 | JGI IMG/M metagenome (GOLD analysis project Ga0193955, IMG submission 140343) | Microbial mat bacterial communities from the Broadkill River, Lewes, Delaware, United States - BB_6_MG | ecosystem: Environmental > Aquatic > Freshwater > River > Microbial mats | place: USA... | reverse complement strand
GGGGGGGGGAGTTAAAAAGAGTTTCCGTTCGGGTATTGATTTGTTAAAAAGACACTTTCAGAACATGCCTTGATCAGTACATAAGTAGGTCATGCTTGTCCAATTAGTCATATATGACCTACTTAGGGTACGATTTTTTATTTTCAACATAAAACATCAGGGAAAAGGAAGGTCATTTCAGCTCATTTCTCTTCCGGTCAAATTCCTTCGCGTCCATTTTACCACTTACATAACGCTGCTTTACACCCGTGAATAGGTAATCCTGTCTTTTTCAAATTCTTCAATTACTTCTTGGCTCAGAGAGGGGGGAACTTTTGACATTATTTGAATGAATGTATCTGTGCTTACCCGGTAGTCCTTTTTATCAATAATCTCCTGCTCAAATGCAAAATATGCCACCTGATCGAAAAGATACTGGATGTCAGCAGGGGTGAGCCCGGATGTCATTTCAATAAGTTGATCCATATTGATTTGCCCGGTATTAAGCTTTGCAATATAATATTCAAGGATGGTTGTCCTTCCTTGCCTATCCAATCCGCCAACCGGAATAACACAGTCAAACCTTCCAGGTCTGAGCATAGCAGCATCCAGCTGCCGGATATAATTAGTGGCGCAAACCAGGAGTATTTTGTTTTTTTGATTCTTGAGCAGGGGAATCTGTTTTAAAAATTCGTTAGTAATGGACTTATCAATCCTGTCTGCCCTGTCACGGCTGCCGGCGATTTCTTCGAATTCATCTACAAAAAGGACAACTTTATCAAGATTTCCCGCCTTTTGCATGACTTCACGCAGATTTGCCCCGACTTTTTCAACGCCATCCACCATAAGCATGCTCGGTAGAATCTCAATGTACCACCAGGACAAGACACCTGCTATGGCCTTTACAAAATGAGTCTTTCCTGTGCCTGGAGGTCCGAAAAATATGATTGCTCTGGGATGAACAACGCCATGCTTTTGTGCAAGGGTTTCCTCTGTCAGGGGCAGAATTATTCTGCGCTGCACCAGTTGCTTTGGGGGCTGAGAGTCGGCTATGGTATCCCACATTTCCCTGCTGAAAGTCTGTGCTCCCATCTCCATGAGGATATCTTTGTGTTTATAGGTCCTGTATTCATCATGAGCCTGTTCCATATTTTCTAAAAAATCAATGCAGGCTGTCCGTAAACCGACGTCCCGGCCGACTTTTTCAGAAAGAATCCACTTATGATTTAATATTTTAGACCACATTTTAGCAGCAATATCCGGCTCAAACTCAGCTCCGCTCATTTCAAAGATACTGGTCGCAGCGGCTTTCGGTAAAAGAGTTTGCGGTGTCTTATTGTTCATAATACAATTTTCCTTTTACGCGGACCAACATAGCTGGCTTGGCCAGTTTTTTTGCATAAGGGCTTATGTTCATGTGTCTCTTCCTTTGGTCATATCTGATTATGTCTTACCCGACTATCTGATTATCCAGTCGCTTCCATTGCCCGGGCATACTTTCCGTCCCGGGCCAGACCGTTTAAGCGGTACCGCCGACGATTTTCTTCGGTGGACTCGACCTTGATCGAATCGAAGCGCTTTTTGATCGTGGGATTGCTTTCGTCTGCCGCCAGTACACCCTTCTGTTTCGCGGCGATTGCTATGGTATTAACTTCTTGATGGTTCCATTTGCTGGTCCCAGCTGTTTCTGGTACATTGACGACGCATCTGCCTCACCACTCCCGCATTCAGCGGTGAATGGAATATCCGTGAAACCGGTCCTTTCTAAATTTTGAACTGACGGAGCATCTGATTTAAATCTATAGCTAATTTGGAGAGCTCTTTGGCACCTTTATTGACCTGGGCACTGCCGGAATTTATCTGTGCCGCATCCTGGCTGACCTTTGAAATATTCTGGGTTACTTCAGCCGTTGCCCCCAAAATCTGGCCCATATTGTCGTTGACATCTTCCACTCCGGAAGCCGCCTGACTCACATTTTTGGAAATTTCCAGCGTTGTGGCCGATTGTTCCTCAATGGCCGTGGCCACGGTGGTCATAATATCATTGATATCATTGATGACACTGACAATCTCTTCAATGGCCTTGACAGAATCAGTTGTGGTGGCCTGAACATCGGAAATTTTGGTATTGATTTCATTGGTGGCCTGCGCCGTCTGGTGGGCCAGAGCCTTAATCTCTCCTGCAACCACGGCAAACCCCTTGCCGGCATCTCCGGCCCTGGCTGCTTCAATGGTGGCGTTCAATGCCAGCAGATTGGTCTGTGCAGAAATATCGGCAATGGCTTCCGTTACCTTGCTGATATCTCTGGCGGCTTTGCTCAGGTTGAGTACTTTTTGGGATACATTATCTGCTGTTTGGACTGCTTTCTGGGTGATCGTATTGCCCTGGGAGGTGTTGTTGGCAATTTCCTGGATGGTGGATGTCATCTCTTCTGCTGCTGATACGATCATCTGGATATTCGCCGATGTATCTTCCATAGCCGAAGATACATTGTTCATATTGGTGCTCATCTCTTCTGCTGCCGCAGCAACAGCCTGTGAATTTTCCGCCGTATTCTCGGAATTTCTGGTCATCTGGTCAGAAACCGCCGTCAATTCAGTTGATGCCGAGGCCACGGTATCGGCATTGGTTGTAGCACTACCAATAATGTTCTGCAATTTCTCGATGAACTGGTTGAAATACAAAGCCAGCTCGCCTAGCTCATCGTGACTTGTAGCATCCAGTCGTCGGGTCAGATCACCTTCGCCCTGGCTGATGTCTTTGACCATCTCCATGGTACGTCGGATTGGAGAAGTGATACCTCTGGAAATCAAAACAACGGCAATGGATATGAACGCCAAAACGGCAACCCCGATTAGAATGGTAAAATACATCATCGATTTCACCGGGGCCAGGACTTTATCCATGGGAATTCCCACGGCAAAGGACCAGGGTGTCACCGTATTCCCTATGGTAAACGGTGTGGCTATAACTTGGATAGTGGTTTTCATCTGTGGTGAGTATATAGAAAAGGCGTATTCCTTACCCTCAGCAACCTGGTCGGCGAAGCTGTCGCTGAATTCACCGTTCATATCCTTTTCCGATTCACGCATCTGTTTTCCCAGTCTGGATGGGTCAAAGTGTGCTGCTACGATTCCTTTATTGCTGAAAATGGCTGATACACCTGTTCCATATGGTTTTATCCCCTCAACAATACTCTGCAAAGACGACAACCCAATATCTATACCGGCAACACCTACAACGCTACCGTTTTTTTTGATGGGTACGACAAGGCTGGTGAGGAGTACATTCTCACCAGCAATTGGATACAGGAAGGGATCAATGATGGATTCTTTTCCCGTTTTCAGGGAAATCTGGTAATAGTCGCCAGCCCCGTTCTTGTCATAATCGACCAGCGGCTCCATGGCTATGGTTCCGCCAGCCCGGTTCCAGTACGGGATGAACCTCCCGGTGGCGTCCGTTCCCGGAGTATTGGCAAGGCTTGCGTCAAGCCCGTCCAAAGCATCGGGTTCCCAACATGTCCAGACACCGAGGAATTCAGGATTTGCAGCAAGAATGCCCTTTAGAATATTGTTATAGTCCCTGCGTCGCTCATCCGGGTCAAGGGTCTCAAATCCTTCCATGATTTGGGCCAGGTTCCTTGCGGCATTCATGGGCAATTCAAGTTTGGCCTCGAGATCCTTGGAATACTTTTCCGATAGGTTTCTGGCATTCTCCATTGAAATAGAGATCTGAAGAGTCCTTGACCGGCTATAAATGAACACGGATAAAAGGGTTATCCCCAAAATACTGACAAAAAGAATCGATACGATAAGTTTTTTACCAATGCCCATGTTTTTGAAAATATTCATTACTCCACTCCTTCTCTCTTCCCTCATCAGGAAACTCCTTCCTGGTTTACGGTTGCATTCCACAAATCAATGACAGGTATTTCGGGATGGTGGGGGTTGAAGCTGAAAATGCTGAGAGCTGCCGTGCCGAGCGGAAAATGCCACGCTTCGATTAATGCCAGTCCGATCCATCGTGCGGCCAGGACCCCGCCGAACTGACCATGGGAAAAAAGCGCCACCTTTTCATCCATTGTTCGAAGGCGGGCAATGAGCCGATCAGCCCGCCCGGAAACCTGTGCGGGCATTTCACCGCGCGGACAACCGTCCCGAAAAACATTCCAGTCCGGTCGTTCCTTGAAGATATCCACAGTTCGCTTTCCTTCGTAATCGCCATAGTCCCATTCCGTCAGGTCTGGTTCGATGATTGATACTTTATCCAGCCCGGCCAGCTCACAGGTTTGCCGGGCACGCTTCAGCGGACTGGTGAGCACATGGTCAAACCGGATGCCCAAAAGGTGCTTGCCAAGGGTTTGCGCCTGGGTTTTACCGTTGGCGGTCAATGGAATATCCGAGAGACCGGTGTGCCGGCTGGATAGCGCCCACTCGGTTTCACCGTGCCGGATGAGGTAGAGGCGCAAAGATCCCGGGCTGGTTGCGGTCATGCTCATGGCTTTTCCATCAGGTCTTGCTCCGGAACTGGTTTCAACGGATATGCGTTCTATTTTTTGGTTTGATTCCATTTCCAGTTCCTGATTTCCGGCAGATCCTCGCCGTGTTTATCAATATATATTTTGTGTTCGACGAGCTTGTCTTTCATCATCTGCTTCAGATAATTCCCTTTATTGCCCAGCTTCGGCAGCCGGTCAATTACATCCAGTACCAGGTGAAACCGGTCCAGATCATTCTGTACCCTTATGTCAAAGGGGGTTGTAATCGTACCCTCTTCCTTGTACCCGCGGACGTGCAGATTGCGGTTCGTCCTGCGATAGGTTAACCGATGAATCAGCCAGGGATATCCATGAAAGCCAAAAATAATGTGCTTATCCTTTGTAAAGAGCGAATCATAATCTGTTTCGCTAAGCCCGTGAGGATGCTCGCTTTCAGGTTGCAGCCGCATCAGATCGACAACATTGATGACCCGGATTTTTAAATCAGGCAAATGCTTGCGCAGAATAGACACCGCTGCCAGGATTTCCAGTGTTGGTGTATCCCCGCAACAGGCCATGACCACGTCAGGCTCTTTGCCCTTGTCGTTGCCAGCCCATTGCCAGATGCCGATTCCCTGTGTGCAATGCACAACTGCCTCTTCCATGGTTAACCATTGGGGAAGCGGATGTTTTCCGGCAACCACCACATTGACGTAATTGCGGCTGCGTAGGCAATGATCAAAGACCGACAACAGACAATTGGCATCAGGCGGCAGATAAACACGCACGATATCGGCCTTCTTGTTGATCACATGGTCGAGAAAACCGGGGTCCTGGTGTGTAAATCCGTTGTGGTCCTGCTGCCACACATGGGAGGCCAGCAGATAATTAAGGGATGCAATTTTCCGACGCCACGGCAGTTCATTGGTCACTTTCAACCACTTGGCGTGCTGGCTGAACATCGAATCAACAATGCGGATGAACGCTTCATAGCTGTTGAACAGCCCGTGCCGTCCGGTCAGCAGATAGCCTTCCAGCCAGCCTTCACATTGGTGTTCACTGAGCATCGAGTCCAGCACCTGCCCGTCAGGCGCAAGGCATTCATCATTTTCCATGACCCGGCCGTCCCACTGGCGGTTGGTGACTTCAAACACGGCACTGAGAAGATTTGATTGGGTTTCATCGGGTCCGAATATCCGGAAATTATGGTGATCCTGATTTAACCTGGCCACGTCGCGCAGGAACTTGCCCAGCACGAGCGTATCCTGACCGTCAACAGCCCCGGGGGAAGGTACCGTGACCGCGTGGAGACGAAAATCCGGCATGTTCAGATCACGCAGCAGAATTCCGCCGTTGGCATGGGGATTTGCGCCCATCCGCCGATCGCCCGTTGGCGCTAATTCGGCCAATTCCGGCATGAGACAGCCTTGTTTATCAAACAGTTCTTCCGGTTTATAACTCTTCATCCAGCTTTCAAGCAGTCTGACATGATCGGGGTGCTTGGAATCGACAAGAATCGGTACCTGGTGAGATCGGGATGTGCCTTCTATCTGTATCCCATCAATCACTTTCGGCCCTGTCCAGCCCTTGGGGGACTTGAGGATAATCATTGGCCAGCGGGGTCGTGTGGTGTCGTTATTTTTTGTTGCGTTGTCTTTAATCTGCTGAATGTTCTTGATGACCGTTTCCATTGTATCGGCCATGAGATGGTGCATGGTTTCCGGGTCATCGCCTTCCACAAAAAAAGGCGTCCATCCGCAGCCCCGTATAAACTGCTCCAATTCGTCATGTTCGATGCGGGCCAGGACGGTCGGGTTGTTGATCTTGTACCCGTTAAGATGCAAAATCGGCAGCACGGCTCCGTCGGTGATCGGGTTGAGAAACTTGGTGGAATGCCATGCAGTGGCCAGGGGGCCTGTTTCTGCTTCACCATCACCCACAATGCAGGCGACAATGAGATCCGGATTATCGAATGCCGCACCAAAGGCATGGCTGAGCGAATATCCCAGCTCACCCCCTTCGTGAATCGACCCCGGGGTCGTTGGCGCAACATGGCTGGAAATCCCGCCGGGAAATGAAAACTGCTTGAACAGCTTTTTCAGCCCGGCTTTATCCTGGCTGATATCCGGATAAATCTCGCTGTAGCTGCCTTCCAGGTATGTATTGGCAACCAGTGCCGGACCGCCATGACCGGGTCCTGAGATGTAAAACATATCCAGGTCATACTTCTTGATGACCCGGTTTAAATGCACATAGATGAAATTCTGGCCTGGCGTCGTGCCCCAGTGTCCGACCACCAGCGGCTTCACATCCGACAGTTTTAAGGGCTTCTTCAGAAGCGGATTGTCATAAAGATATATCTGGGCTACCGACAGATAGTTGGCAGCGCGCCAGTAAGCATCTATCTTGACGAGCTGGTCAGGGGACAGGGTTTTAGTTGGTATCATTCATTTCTCCTTTTTGCCGCCAAGGGCCCAAGGACTCGGTAAACCAAGGTGGCTATCATTAGTTCTTCGTCTGTACGGATGGCACGAACCGTAACCTGTCCGGTCTCCGTGAAAATTACATCTGCAGTCACCGTCACCGCGTTTTTTTTCTTATAGCTTTCATCATCGCTGCCATAGAATACGGCTATTTTCCAGAGGGATCGCAACGCCATCGCAGTATGGTATCAGTCGCACGGTATAATCATCTGGTGGCCGATCATCGGACACGGCCGCATTGTAAATGACCCAGCCCGAAGCATCGGCAAAAATTGAATCACACATCATCTCCTGCCGTACCGGTACGCCGTCGTTTATTCCTTCGGCATACAATTCGACCCGCACCGCCATGGGGTCAATCTCCTTGAGAATGACTCGGGCCTCATACAGGTGCTGTTTGCCTTTTGTTTCAACCGTTACTTCACCAAACCGCAGTGCAGCCCATTTTTTTTCCAACTCGTGCCGCCATTCAACCATCTGTTTGCCGATTGTGCCTTTATCGGCGGCGCGAGTTCGGAAGGCGGCGGCAGCCGGAAGGTAGTGCTGTTCGGTGTATTCACGCACTGCGCGGTTGGCGGAGAAGCGCGGCGTCAAGCGTGCCATGCTTTCCCGCATCCGGGATACCCATACAGCAGGGATGCCGTTCTCATCCCGGGTGTAGAACTCCGGGATCACCTCCCGCTCGAGCAGGTCATAGAGCGCATTGGCCTCAACAGCGTCCCAGGCCGGATCGTCGCCATGCTCCTGCCCGTCCCCCAGCGCCCACCCCACCTCGGGGGTATAGGCCTCGGCCCACCAGCCATCCAATACCGACAGATTGATGCCGCCGTTGACGAGCACCTTCATGCCGCTCGTGCCGCATGCCTCCCAGGGCCGCCTGGGCGTGTTGATCCAGACGTCCACGCCGTGTACCAGCTGCTCGGACAACAGCATGTCGTAATCATCAAGGAAGACGACATGGGCCCGGGCCTTGGGTTGACGGATGAATCGTATCCATTCCTGGATCAGGGCCTGCCCTGTCCGGTCTTCCGGATGGGCCTTGCCGGCAATGATTAATTGCACGGGTTGTTCGGGATTGGTGAGCAGCAGCAGAAGCCGATCAGGGTCGTGCAGCAGCAGGTTCGGTCGCTTATACGTGGCAAATCTGCGTGCGAATCCCAGTGTCAATACTCCAGGATCAAAGAGATTTCCCGCCCTTTGCACTGTCTCGGACGCCGCGCCGTAAGCAGTAAGCTGACGGGATAAACGCTTGCGGACATAATCCACAAGAGACCTGCCGGCCGAGAGGCGAAAATGCCAGAGCCCGGCATCGGAGATCTCGCGGATATCCTGTTCCAGGGTCTTCATCGTCCCCACCCAGCGGTCCTTGCCACAGGCTTCTGTCCAGAGGGCATCGGCCGGTGCCGAATCCCAGGTCGGCATATGAACGCCATTGGTCACGTGTCCCACAGGCACTTCATCTGCAGGCCACCGAGGAAAAAGAGGCTCAAAAAGATGTCGGCTGACCTTTCCATGCAATTTGCTCACGCCGTTCACGGCCCCGCTCCCCCGGATTGCCAGATAAGCCATATTGAAATCCTCTAAGATATTATCGGGGTCCCTTCGGCCCAGGGCCATAAGGTCATGGAGGGGTATCTCGAGACTATGTTCAGCATAACCGCCGAGATACTGCTTGATCAGAGCCGGAGTGAAACGGTCAAAGCCTGCGCTCACGGCAGTGTGGGTGGTGAAGAGGTTCCCGGCCCGGGTGGCTGCCAACGCGACGTCAAAGGGCTGCCCGGTCTCCTGCATAAACGTGCGTGCGCGTTCCAGAACAGCAAAGGCCGCGTGGCCTTCGTTCAGATGACAGACTTCCGGCTTAAGGCCAAGGGCATTTAGCAATCGCCAGCCGCCGATGCCGAGAAGCAGTTCCTGTTTCAGACGCAACTCCGGCCCGCCACCATACAGTTCGCTGGTAATCCCGCGATGTGCCGGGATATTGGCCGCGTCGTTGCTGTCCAGCAGGTACAGCTTTATCCTGCCGACTTGAACCTGCCAGGCCCTCAGCCATACCAAATACCCCGGCAAGGCAATTTCCAGCCGCAGCCATTCGCCATCTGCCCGGCGCAGGGGCGTAATCGGCAGTTGTCCGGGATCGTTATATGGAAACAGGGACTGCTGGGCCCCGTCTTTATCGATCACCTGGCGAAAATAGCCCTGCTGGTACAACAGCCCGACGCCCACCACCGGCACGCCCAGGTCGCTTGCGGCTTTGAGCTGATCACCGGCTACATTGCCCAGCCCTCCCGAGTAGATAGGCAGGGCCTCACTCAGCATGAATTCCAGACTGAAATAGGCGGCACAGGTCAAAGGACTTTTCGCGTGATGCTGCTGAAACCAGGCCGGAGCATCCAGATTCTGTCGTTTGATCTTAACCAGGTCATCGACATTTTTACGGTAAACTGAATCGGTCAACATATCCTCGATCCGGCTGCGCGAGACCGTCTCCAGGACAACCCAGGGGTTATGCGTGATTTCCCACAGTTCAGGGTCAAGCTGCCGCCACACTTCGTCGGTGGAATGATCCCATGACCATTGCATATCCAGGGCCAGCTCAGCCAGGAACTCAAAACCCTCTATATCTGTGGCGAGTAGATTATATATTGGATGGCTGACACGTTTTTGTTTGTTCATATGCTCTCCTTTGATTCCGGCTGTAGCGGGGGGAGGGGGGGGGCGCTATCGGCTCCCGATCAGTTTGGCAACCACCCCCTTTAGTTGTAATACTCCCGGACTTTGGCTGCAATCTGGCGATCTGTCATCTGATCAACTGTTTCCACAGCTTGGATGAGGCTATCAAGATGGGTATCTTCTAAACGTTTCTTCAGCTCACCTTTTGCCTCTCCAGGGCCAAAAAGCAAAATGGAATCAGCGTCACGAAGAATCGAAATGACCTCATCGTAGTAGATGTTGAGTTGATCGATAAATTTTATATCCTGTCTGCCATCCGCTTGAACCTTTTGAGATTCATACGGGGCAGTCGAACGTACCCCGTCAAACCGTCCGGCCTGTTTTTCTGCTTTTGACTCGATAACGTTTGTTTCCTCCCCCTTGCCCGAAACTGTCACAATCACAGCCTTGCGATGATCTATCCACAACCCCAAATTTGTTTTCATATATTTCTCCTTATTTCTTGTGATGAATATTTATGAAACGGGTCCCGATTTGAAGGGAACAGCCCGTTGGTTTTCTTTCTATGCTTTGGCGTAACAATAAAAGGCGGACTTATGGCAGGTTTCATAATCAGCCAGACCGGCACGGCAATTGGTCGTACTTTTTTAGAATGTTCTTTCATTTTAGAATAACCTCCACATTTAACCTCAAGTTTCGGGCCAAACATAACCTATTCAAGTTTCGGACCAAACATAACAAATTTTGATTTTTCGTCTTAGTCTGTTAAATCATCAGAGAATAATTACATCAGTGGATCATGGCCGGAGAAGAAAACCATCATAGAAACAGATCGCATATGGCCACATGATCATATACGATCTGTTTCTATCATCTACATTTCAGGTTTTGGCCAGGGCTTGGGGCTCGGTTTGGAGCCGGCTTTGATGCTCCCGGAAGTTTCCGTATGCGAGCAGCGGCGAAACACCCAGTGACCTTCCTTATTTGGTTTCCTATTAATCAAAGATTAACAATGGTGTATTTTTCAGGCCATGCAACACTTTCTGGGTCGTTCCTGTCCTTCACAAGTATTCGTACTTTCTGAAATCATTGACAAATTTGTATACGCCTGCCGAGTTGGAGTCATGATGAAAATGCTTGGAAATTTTGTTTTATTCATATGGCTGAAGTTCAAAGTCACTTCAAATCTCGCTGCCG
>Ga0193955_1001529_pt1 | contig 10834 bp, 6 predicted proteins | sample BB_6_MG_FD_140343 | JGI IMG/M metagenome (GOLD analysis project Ga0193955, IMG submission 140343) | Microbial mat bacterial communities from the Broadkill River, Lewes, Delaware, United States - BB_6_MG | ecosystem: Environmental > Aquatic > Freshwater > River > Microbial mats | place: USA... | reverse complement strand
GGTGGGACGATTGAGCAGGGCTTCAAAATGAAGGGGGCGTCCTCCGGAGAGGATCAAGGCCCGCTCCACAAGGTTCTGAAGCTCCCGAACGTTACCCGGCCAGGGGTAATCCATCAGGGCGTCCAAGGCGCCGTCGGCAAGGGAGGGCCGATAGGGGAGGTTCATCTCTTTGCTTTTACGGTGGATAAAATGCTCTACCATGGCGGAAATGTCTTCGGTACGTTTTCGCAAAGGAGGAATACTTAAAGGAAAGACGTGGAGGCGAAACCAGAGATCGGAACGAAAGGTCCCTTCGGTCACCATGGCCTCCAGGTTCCGGTGGGTGGCTGCAATAATCCGGACATCGGCCTGCATGATCTGGGTGCCGCCCACCCGTTCAAACTCTCCGCTCTGAAGAACCCGCAGAAGCTTCACCTGGGCCGCAGGGGGGAGTTCACCGATCTCATCAAGAAAAAGAGTGCCGCCGGAGGCCCGTTCAAAACGTCCCACGGACGTTTCAAACGCCCCGGTAAATGCGCCTTTCTGGTGTCCGAAGAGTTCGGAGTCCATCAGGGACTCGGGAATGGCACCACAGTTGAGACGAATAAGGGGGCCTTTGCAGCGAAGGGAGAGTTTGTGGATCTCTCCTGCCACCACCTCTTTGCCGGTGCCGGTCTCTCCCAGGAGAAGGACAGGGCTTTCAGTGGGGGCCACCTGCTCGATCAGGCGGCTCACTTCGCTCAAGCCTCCGTGCGCGCCAATCATCACATCGCCGGTCATCTGACGGTTGTCGCGTTGAAGGGCCTGGTGATCCCTCACCAGGTCGTTAAAGCGCATGGCATTGGCAAGGGCGATGGCAAAAGGCTCGCTGATCTCGTGCATCATCTCTATGTGGTGTTCGTTGTAGAGAGACTCTCCTTCAGCGGCAAGAATCAGGTTCCCAAGGATGGTGTTTTTATTTTTTAAGGCACAGGAAATGGTACAGCAGGCATCTTGAATGCCCTCGGCTCTGGTTTTGATCGAGGGCAACCCCCGCTTTACCAGGCGCATGAACTCTTTGTTGATGGGATGCCTGTGATCCCGGATCCATGGCTTCGGGTTGTGCAGCGACTGGGCGTGCCACTCCCCCATCATGTCCCAGGTTCCGTCTGAGATGGGAATAATTTCATCCAGACCGAACCCGCCGTCCTCAAATGCAAGGGCAATAATCCGAGCCTTCTTCTGCCCGTGATCGTAAGAGGTTATAAAGGCACCATCCAAGGGCATCACACCCTTGAGGTACGAATACGCATCAAACAAAGCCTCATCGATATCCAGAGTACTGAATATACGCCTGGACACTTCACGAAATCGTTCAGACACATTCCCCCCATTCAGTATTTAAACGACATATCGTTATTTACTCACGACATATCGTCTATCACAACCAAGCAATCGCCACAACCCCTTAATAATACTAAGAGCACGATGTTGGCACGATATTTGGATTAACTCATGGTAGAAAATTCGGACTCCACAATGCTACTTTCACCCTCACCATATCCGAATTTTTACTGTGGTGGAGGAATCTGAGAGCAAGACAGTCAGTTTTCATAACCTCACCTGCCGTAGGGATATGGAACATCACCCTCATGTCTCTCTCTCTCTCGGGTTCCTCCGGCACATTTTCCAGGATAACATCTCACGCTTTGATGTTCCCGGAAGCATGAACACAAAAGGACATACAACCCCATTTAGCCGGTACCAGGGCGTTCATTGCACATGACGCAACAGGTCCCCGCAAGGCTCGGGTGCTGAGGTAAACGAGTGATGGCGCATCGGTAAAAGGGGGTTGACACGCCATAACGATAACAATGTTTCTTATGGCATACCAGATTTTCCGCAACCAATCAAAAGAGATATTGCGACTTCAAATAAAAGAAACGTGACCATAACGAAATCCGCTTCCAGTACAGCGGTCCGAGATCCCCGCCCCACTGGGCCCTCCATGACCATGTTTGCCCGACATGAGGATGGCTCTCCCACCAAAGTAGACCGGCCTTGGCATCCTGCCCTGGCCGGTCTCATTTTTCAAACCGACACAACAAGCAATCGCTGACACCAAAATAAATATCTCATAAGTAACACATGAATATATTAGCGAGTAAATCACCCACACAAAAAACGTGTCTTTTCCACAGCTAACCTCACCATCTCCCGAGAATCAAAACTTCACCTTTGAAGGCAAGTGAACTTTGTGATAGCTTTATAAAGATATTGAAACTTAAGTTTACATAATATGCAAAGCATAATGCAATTCAGTAAGCGTACGAGGGCCGGAAATTCGATAAGCAAACAGCCATCCGAACAAAGGAAAAATTCATGAACAGAGCAAGAGCGTTGAAAAGTATGCTGTTTCTCCTCTTGACCTTCTTTGTCGCCACAGCATGCAGCGACAACAAGGAGGAGCCTAAAGAGGCGGCACAGGAGCCCACCAAAATGAAGGTTGTCAGGCCGGTGGTGAAAAACCCGGACACCTTCGTCCTGGAAGATTACGGCACGGTTCGAAGCATTGACCCCGCCTGTGCCTACGACAACGTCTCACACCAGCGCATCATGAACCTTTACGAAGGCCTCATCGCCTTTGACGGATCAGCCACTGACAAATTCGTGCCGCTCCTGGCCGAGGAGGTCCCCTCAGTTGAAAACGGCGGCATCTCCGACGGCGGCAAGACCTACACCTTTAAAATCCGGAAAGGGGTCACCTTCCATGCGGGCGGGGCCCTTACCCCGGAAGACGTGGCGTACTCCATCAAGCGTCACATGGTGGTGGACCAGGACGGCGGTCCCATGTGGATGATGCTTGAAGCCCTCATCGGCGAAACCAGCACCCGGGACAAACAGGGCAAGATCATTCCCGGTATCTTTGAGAAAATCGACAAGAGCGTGAGTGTAAACGGGGACACCGTGGTTCTTCATCTTCCCCAGCCCTTCCCCCCCCTCCTGGCGGTTCTTGCCTACTCCTACGGCGGCGTCATCATCGACAAAGAGTGGACCATGGAAAACGGCGGCTGGGACGGCACCCTTGAAAATGCCGCGAAATACAACAACCCCGCCTTCGGCTCCGAACCCCTGCACCACATCTCAAACGGCACCGGCGCGTACACCATGCTCAAATGGGAGCCGTCAAAGTCCTTTATCTTTGAACGTTTCGATGGGTACTGGGGTGAAAAGCCCGCCCTGAAAACGGCCATCTTCCGTTACAACAAAGAGTGGAGCTCGCGTAAACTCGCTCTGCAAAACGGCGATGCCGACCGCGTCCAGGTGGACACCCAGTACCTGCCCGAGGTGGAGGCCATGAAGGACGTTGTGGTGCACTCCGTGCCCCAGCTCTCCGTCTCCGCAGCCCTCTTCTGCCAGCAGGTCAACCCCGAAGCCAACCCCAACATCGGCAGCGGCAAGCTTGACGGCGAAGGCATCCCCGCCGACTTCTTCTCGGATGCCCATGTGCGCCGGGCCTTTCTCCACGCCTTTGACCGGGCCACCTACGCAAAAGACGTCTGGAACGACCGCGTGGTCATGCCCACCAGCCCCAACGCCAACGGCCTGCCCTATTACATCCGCGTGCCCGTCTACAACTTCAACCTGGAGAAAGCAAAGGCCGAGATGCAAAAGGCTTGGGGCGGCAAGGTGTGGGAAAAAGGCTTCAAGATGGTCATTACCCACAACACCGGTAACGCCCAGCGCGAAGCGGCGGCCCACATGCTGGCCGAAAACATCATGAGCCTGAGCCCCAAGTTCCAGATCGAAGTGCGAAACGTCGACTGGAAAGACTACACCGTGGCCTACCGCAAGTATCAGTTTCCCATCTTCCTCATCGGCTGGGGCGCGGACTACCCGGACCCCGACAACTTCCTCTTCACCTTCATGAGCTCCCAGGGGGTTTACGGCAAGTACATGGCCTATGAAAATGAAGAAGTGGATCGCCTCTGCAAAGAGGGCCGCTTTGAAGTGGACCCTGAAAAACGCCGCGCTATCTACGAGCGCCTTCAGAACCTCTGGTATGAAGAGGCCGTGGGCTGCATGATTTACCAGAAAATCGACAACTTCGCCTACCGCAGCAACATCAAGGGCTTCGTCCCGCACCCCATGCTGGATGCGGCCTGGGAAGACCTGAAAAAGATATCCAAGTAACACACATGATGGTGGCGTGATTTACAACACCCCGAAGGATCTCTTCGGGGTGTTGTTCAGACAGCTGAAGGACATCCCGGAACCCTCTCACCATCCATTCCGTTGTGCCCGTTCACAAAGCACGATATATTATTGATTTAATACCCATTCACACCACCCACACCCCACAAAACGGATTTCACTTATGACGGCATACATCACACGTCGCCTGGTTTTTCTCGTGTTTGTGCTGTTCGGCGTTTCCGTTCTCATCTTCGGGCTTCTCATGACCTTCAGCCCCGAGAGACGAGCCGCCGCTTACGTCACAACCCCCCAGCAGGCCGAAGACATCCCCATGCTCGTGGAACAATTCGGTCTCACCGACCCCTTCCATGTGCAGTACGCTCGCTGGATCAAAGAGGTGGCCTCAGGCAACCTCGGCTGGTCCCTGGTGGCTGCACGCCCCGTGGCCAAGGCGTTCTGGAGCTACTTTGCCGTCACCCTGGAGCTGAACATCTTCGCGTCCCCCCTGGTGATCATGATCGGCATCTGGCTGGGGACCCTGTCGGGGGTCAACCGGGATACCTGGCTGGACCACGGCACTCGCATCGGCGCCATCATTGGATGGTCCCTGCCCACCTTTCTCTTTGCCCTGATCCTTCTCATGGTGTTCTACGGCTACCTCGACATGTTCCAACCCGGCATCATCTCCAACGAAACCGCCCTCTGGGTGGCCAACAACCCCGACTTTGTCCGCTACACCGGCATGTACTCCTTTGACGGCATCCTGAACGGTAAGCTCGGCATCACCTTGGACGCCCTCGCCCACCTCGTCCTGCCCGTGATCACCCAGATCATCGTCATCGTCGCCCTGCTCATGAGGGTCATGCGCTCGGGCATGATCGAAGAGATGAACCGGGACTACATCATCACCGCCTGGGCCAAAGGGGCCGACAAAAAAACCGTCACCATGATCCACGCCAAGCGCAACGCCCTCATCCCGGTCATCACCGTGGCAGGCCAGCTCGTGGCCCTGGCCATGGAGGGCTCCATCGCCGTGGAGGTGGTCTTCAGCAGGCAGGGCATGGGGTGGTGGCTGGCCGAATCCGCCACCCAGCTCGACATGCCGGTCCTCATGAGCGTCTGCATGTTCATGGGCGTCGTCTTTGTGGTGTCCAACCTCATCATCGACATCATGTACGCCTGGATCGACCCAAGGATTCGGCTAACCTAGGTTCACGAATGCTCCGAACCCTCGTTCCTCGGGCTCGTCACATTCGCTTACGGGCTGCGCCCGTGGATAAAGACTGGCATGTCGCAACGAAAATCATAGGCGGATGTGATTTGCCCTGAGGAACGAGGGGCAAAGCGCATCCGCAATCTGCTTTCAAGGTGGCACACCTTGCCGCCGGAGGCACGTTTTTGCCACGCACATTGACCATAGAAGGCACAACATATGGACACTGCAATTGACACCGTAAAACCTGAGCATCCGAGGTGGCGTGAGTTCAAATTCACCCTCTACCGGATTTTCCGGAACCCGTCTGCCATCATCGGCTTCGGGCTGCTCTTTTTCTTTGTGGCCGTGGCGGTGGCAGCGCCTTACATCGCGCCGCCAAAGTACGAGCACGCACCGTACCAGATGCCCCACAAGGGGTTCTCCCCCACGCCGAAACCTCCCAGCGCTCAAAATCTCTTCGGCACCACCTCCGGGCAGTACGACATCTTTTACGGGGTGGTATGGGGCACGCGAACGGCCTTTAAGATCGGTCTCTTTGTGGTGGGAATTGCCGGGTTCATCGGAATCTCCCTCGGGGTGATTTCGGGGTATTACGGCGGCTGGTTCGATGAGATCCTCATGCGGATTGTGGACATCGTCTGGTCGGTGCCGCTGCTGGTTCTGGCCATGACCATCGTGGTGGCCTTCGGCAGGGGGCTGGAGAACATCATGATCGCACTGGCGCTTGTGGAATGGCGCTGGTATGTGCGCGTGATTCGCTCGGAGGTGTTGAAGCTCAGAGACCAGGATTTTGTTCAGGCGGCGCGCCTCATGGGACTCTCTGACTTGAAGATCATTCTCAGGCACATCATCCCCAACGCCATCTATCCGGTTCTCATCATGGCCTCCATGGACATGGGCTCCATGGTGATTTCGGCCTCCTTCATGAGCTTTGTGGGCTTAGGCGCCCCCAAGGGCTATGCGGATTGGGGCCAGATGGTGGCCCTGGCTCGAAACTACATCGTGGGGCCCCCGGACGACCCCATGCGATTCTGGTACACGGTGGTGATTCCCGGAACCTGCATCATTCTCTTTGTGCTGGCCTGGAACCTCATCGGTGATGCCCTGCGCGATGCCTTCGACCCGAAATTAAGGAGGAGGTAGCCATGGCCAAAATCATCGAAGCCATCGACCTCACCACCCATTTCTACACCTACGAAGGGGTGGTGAAGGCACTGGACAAGGTGTGCATCAGTGTGGAACACGGCACCACCTTCGGGCTGGTGGGGGAGTCAGGCTGTGGCAAAAGCGTGACGGTGCGCTCCATGATGCGAATCATTCAGGAACCGGGCAAGATCGAGGGGGGAAAGGTCCTTTTTTTCGCCAGGGAAGGTGAAAACGAAAAGACCGAGGAGCTTCTCTCCAAATCCGAAGCCTGGATGCAAGGCCTTCGGGGGGACCGCATCTCCATGATCTTTCAGGAACCCAATGCGGCCCTGAACCCCATCATGCGGGTGGGAGACCAGGTGGCGGAGAGCTTTACCTTCCACCGCAAACGCTCCATGAGTAAAAAGATCCTCAAGGACCTTGCCAGCCCAGACACCCGGGTTTTCCCCGGAACACGTGGGCTTCAGAGAGCCCTTTACACCATCGCCTCTGAAACACCGAATGCCCTCCTCCTCAAGATCTCACGAAAAGTCCCCCTTTTAAAGAGGTGGGAGAAACGGATGAAGCTGGAAGCCTTCCGGCGTGCCACGGAGATCATCGGTAACCTCGGCATCGCCCACCCCGAAGAGGTGGCCAGGAGCTATCCCCACAACCTCTCGGGCGGCATGAAGCAGCGCATCGTCATCGCCATAGCCCTGGCCTGCAAGCCAGACCTTCTCATTGCCGACGAAGCGACCTCCAACCTTGACGTCACCGTCCAGGCCCAGATCCTGGACCTGTTGAAAGAGCTCAAAAAAACCGAGATCTCCTCCATCCTCATGATCACCCATGACCTGGGCGTGGTGGCGGAAACCTGCGACCGGGTGGGCGTGATGTACGCCGGCACCCTCTGCGAAGAGGCCGACGTCAGAGAGCTCTTCACCGACCCCAAACACCCCTACACCGTTGCCCTTCTCGCATCCGTCCCCCGATTCCACCAGGAAGGCGAGCTGAAGACCATTGAAGGGATGGTTCCCAACCTCGTGCACCCCCCTTCGGGCTGCCGGTTCCATCCCCGATGCGCCCATGTGATGGAAAGGTGCAAAACCGAGGTTCCTGAATTGATGACCGTGGGAGAGAATCACAAGGTGGCCTGCCACCTGTACGACAGCAAGGGAGAGACAGATGCCTGAGGAAACCATTCTGGAACTGGTGGACTTAAAAAAACATTACCCGGTTCTGGGCGGCGTGCTCAGGCGGGAGGTGAACTCAGTTAAAGCCCTGGATGGGATCTCCATCGCCATCAGGCGAGGCGAATGCTTAGGCATCGTCGGCGAATCGGGCTGTGGCAAAACCACCACCAGCAAGGCCATCATCCGCCTTCATGACCCCACGTCCGGAAAGATCCTCTTTCATCCCAAGGGCCAGGAAGAGCCCGTGGATATCGCCTCCCTCTCCCCGAGGCAGTTGAATAAAAAGGGCCTTCGCCACCGTCTCCAGATGGTCTTCCAGGACCCCACCACCTCCATGAACCCGCGCATGCTGGTGAAGAATATCATCGCCGAGCCCATCAAAGAGCAGGAGAAACTCAGCCCCCACGATCTCGAAACACGGGTGGTGGAACTTCTCAACCTCGTCGGGCTCAACAAGGACCACCTCTTCCGGTACCCCCACGAATTCTCCGGCGGCCAGCGGCAACGCATCGCCGTGGCCCGGGCCATCGCCACCAACCCCGAGTTTCTGGTTCTGGACGAACCCACAAGCGCCCTGGACGTGTCGGTTCAGGCTCAGATCCTGAACCTTCTTCACAGCCTGAGGCAAAAATTGGGCCTCACGTATCTCTTCGTCACCCATCACCTTCTGGTGGTGAAGTACATCTCCGATCGCATCGCCGTGATGTACCTGGGCAAGGTCGTGGAGCTGGCCCACACCGACAGCCTCTTTGAAAACACATGCCACCCCTACACCTGGGCACTTCTCTCCGGGATTCCCAGCACAGATATCGATGAAACCCGAGAACGGATCATCCTGGAGGGTGACGTACCAAGCCCCCTTGACCCGCCTTCCGGCTGTCGCTTCCACACCCGCTGCCCCTTTGCTATCAAAGTGTGCAGCCAAATAGAGCCCCAACTCATCGATACCGGAGGTGACCACCTCGTGGCCTGCCATCGAAGCCACGACACCCGCTCGCTGTTTCACAACCACGCGACCAAGGGCTAAGCCTCCGGCGGCAAGGTGTGCCACCTTGAAAGCAGGTAGCGGATGCGTTTTGCCCCTCGTTCCTCGGGTCGAACCACATCCGTCTTTGAGTCGGGAGGAACCCTTCTTAAAGCGAGCAATCCTATTTATCCAACGTTTCAAAAGCTTGCCCCCCGGCAGGGCCACCGGGGGTACAAGCTGAATAATGACCCAACCTGTTTGTTAAACGTCCTGAGCTCACTGATGCTGTTAGCTTTCAAGGCACATCACCTTCTGTTACCCCTTCGAAGATGTACCTTTTCGGGCACGCCGTCCCTCTGCCCTTGTCAAATCACCGAAGGTGTGGGCTTTCGGTGTATTTCACCTTCTGTTAACCCCTCGAAGATGTGTCATTTCGGGCGCGCCGTGCTCCGCCGCGGCATATACGCGAAACCGTGAGTTGAGCGTCGTGCGTTGGGATTATATGGAAGTGAGAATTAACCTGAGTTTATACGACCCACTAAAATTTTGAGACTGAAATGATTCAGGCCGGGGGCCCCCGGCAAAAAAGCCGCGACGGAGCACGGCGCGCCCAGGAGGGCGTCGTCCCTCTGCCCTTGTCAAATCACCGAAGGTGTTGGCTTTCGGTGTACCTCGCCTGTCTTTAAATCATCTCCATTTCCAAACATAGACCCCTCCCCATCATTCTGTTATAAAACAAACTCTTTTGATACCCTGACACTTAGGCGCGTGGTCTTTGAAAACAAACACCACGCTGAAGCGCCCCTTAAGGGGTTTATATACGTGAGGCAACAGATGGATCCGATTCTCGAGGAAAAATACCGGCGGCAGGGCGAGATGCTGGCCAACAAAGTAAAAAAAACATACAAGCACCTGAACAAGCGCTTTTCAAAGCAGGGCATTGAGGTATTTCGAATTTACGACTGGGATATTCCGGAGATTCGTGCCGTTGTGGATTGGTATGCCGGGCACCTTGTGGTGGGAGAGTACACCCGGGCACAATCAACACCCGAATGGCTCCCCATGATGGGAAAAGCGGTGGCGGACGCCATGGGCGTCCCCATGGAACAGGTCCACCTCAAAGAGCGCAAAGCAGGCAGGCAAGACGGCAAACGGTACGAGCGTCTCGACCACACCGACACAAAGATCGTCATGAACGAGCGGGACCTGAAATTCTATGTCAATCCCTTCGATTACGTGGACACAGGCCTCTTCTCCGATCACCGCAACACCCGGGCCATGGTTCGCGAGATGGTCAAGGGAAAAGACTTCCTGAATCTCTACTGCTACACCGGCGCCTTCACCTGTTACGCTGCCAAAGGGGGCGCAGCATCCACCACCAGCGTGGACCGATCTGAGACCGCCGTCAACTGGGTTCGGGAAAACCTCGAACTCAACGGACTGACCTCCGAGGGCAACCAGGTCATCCAGATGCACACCCCTGAATTTCTCGAAAAGGCCAAAAAGAAAGGGCTCACCTTCGACCTGGCCGTGGTGGACCCGCCATCCTACTCCACCACAGTGACCACCGGTGAAAAGTTTGATATCGCCAAAGACCACCCATGGCTTTTAAACGGGGTCATCACCCTGATGCGCCCGGGCGGCACGATCTTCTTCTCCACCAACCATCAGGACTTCACGTCCCAGATGCACACACTTCGCGTCTCCAGCATCGAAGAGATCACCCATAAAACCATCCCGGAAGACTACGTCAGCAAACGGAAAAACATCCACCGCTGCTGGAAAATCGTCGTGTAGCAGGGAAGCCTCCGGCGGCAAGGTGTGCCACCTTGAAAGCGGGTTGAGATCATTCCCCAAGAGCATGGCCGCCCCAAAGCTTTCGTCGGCACGAGTTGCGAACCAATGCTCAGGCTGTGGAGCCATCGGATATGCCCGGAATTATATCAACATGGGCATACCATTACCGCCGTAGGGTGCATTTTATGCACCATGGGTGAGAGATCTGAAACCTCTGTTTTTCGATAAAATCAAGGGGCATTAAGGCTGCGGTTTTGGTGCGTGGAACGCACCCTACGGGCTCCGGGGCCACAACCGGTCACGTAATGCCCAATCTTCTCCACTTACCAAAAGGAGGCCCGTCAGAGATTGCCGGGGTTGTATTTCCATGGGCATCGCATC
>Ga0193955_1001527_pt1 | contig 10838 bp, 9 predicted proteins | sample BB_6_MG_FD_140343 | JGI IMG/M metagenome (GOLD analysis project Ga0193955, IMG submission 140343) | Microbial mat bacterial communities from the Broadkill River, Lewes, Delaware, United States - BB_6_MG | ecosystem: Environmental > Aquatic > Freshwater > River > Microbial mats | place: USA... | reverse complement strand
CCAAGAACTTTTACTTGGCCATATTCTGTTTCAACAATAAACGGATTGTCGCCTTTTTGCACCTCGTAAAAAACTTCTCCTTTTTGTTTAACTCTTCTTTCAGCGAAATTTTCATCAAATTCAATAGAACTGTTTTTATTTAAATAGGCGAACGAACCATCTGGAAAATTAACAGTTTCGTAGTTATCATCAGAAGCTATTTTAACCTTTGTGTTTGAACACGAAAACAAGGTCAGTGATATTAATAATAGCAGATTTAAGTTTTTAAGTTTCATTGTATATAAATTTTATGTGTTTTAGTATTAAAAATAGTTCGATGTAAAAAGTAAAAGTTTGAAAGCTACAATTTATTTTTTAAAAAGTACTCCTTTAAAATATTTCTATAGTTATTGCCAACAGGAATTTCGTGCTTATCAATAAGCACGCATCTTCCATTATATTGTATTATTTTATTTAGTGGTACTATAAACGATTTATGTATTCTTAAAAAGCCATAATTTGTTAAAGTGTTTTCTATAGATTTTAATGTTTTAAGCGCTAGATAATAATTATTGCCACAAACTATTTTTGCATAATCTTTCATTCCCTCTATATAATCGATATCCTTAATTTTAACTTTAACAAATTCATCACCTTCTTTAATAAAGAATGATGGATCTTGATTATTAGCTCTGTCATATTTTGTTATATTTTCAAATCGCTCAATTGTTTTTTTAAATCGTTCAAGCGAAACAGGCTTAAGCAAATAATCTACTACAGCCAATTCAAAACTCTCTATTGCAAACTCAGAATATGAAGTAACCATAACGAATTGGGTTTTGTTTTTTGATAACTTCACAAGTTCGGTACCTGATATATTTGGCATAGCAATATCTGTAAAAACTAAGTCGATGCTGTTTTCATTTAGATATTTAAATGCTTCTATAGAATTTGTAAACGTTTTTTCAACTTCAAAATTTGGGAAATGTTTTAAGTAATGGTTTATTACATCTATTGCCAAATGTTCGTCGTCAACTATTATAACTTTATATTTACTCATTATGATAATGTGATTTTTAGTTGAGCTAAAAAGATGTCGTTTTTTTCGGATAAAGAGAGTTCCGATTTTTTATTGTATGATATCTTTAAACGTTTTTTAAGGTTATCTAATCCTTTACCTTTTCTATTGTTTTCATGAAAATGTTGTTTTTGTTGAATACTGTTTTCTACAGTAAAAGTTAAATGTAATCCAATAATCTCGGCTTTAATAAAAACATATGAATTAGTGTTGTTTGTGTAAAAGCCATGTTTAAATGCATTTTCAACTAGGGTCATTAATAATAGTGGTTCTATTTGTTTGTTATTAGTATCTCCAACAATTTCGAAGCTTATATTTGCTTTATCGCCAAAGCGTCTCTTTTCTATTTCGATATACTCATTTATAAATTTTATTTCGTTTGATAGTTTTACTTCTGAAGCAACAGTCGTATCTGTTAAATAACGCATTATACTTGCTAGCTTTAAAATAGTATCTGATGTGTTGCTATTGTTATTAATAGACATGCTGTATATAGAATTTAATGCATTAAATAAAAAGTGAGGATTGAATTGTTGACGTAAGAGTCTTTCTTCGGCCTCTTTTAAAGCTTTTTTTGTCTCAAAAAAGTGAGTGTTTACTATAGCTGGTATATTGTCTAATAACCATAGCGATAAAAATAGTATAGTACTTAAGCCTATGTATAATACTATATTATTTATTACATCTTGATAAAAATATGTCGATTCAAATTTTAAAAAATAGTGATAACTGGCTTTGTTTAAGGCTAGGAGAATAAATAAAATGGCAATAACGAGAGCCCACTTTAGTTTATGCACTAAAAAAGTGTTGCGTCTATAAATTATGTAGTAGAATAAATAAATTAGAAGTGTTATTACTAAGCCTTCAAAAATATCACTGTAAAAAAAGCGCTTGCTAAAATATACCTCTGCAGAATAATTGTATTTGAATAGAATAATATATGATAGAATAGTAAAATAAAGAACGTGAAATATAACTTTTATAATATAAGTTATGTTTCGCAATTTTTCTTTTAATGGCATTGTGGAATTCATTGTCAATGTATTAAAGTTTACTACGGGTGTAAAGATATGGCTAACTAATGATATAAAATCAATTAAAGTATGGCATATGTCGATTGAAACTATTCGATTGTCGATTTTATTTTTTTATAACTATTAAAATGAGAAGTTTTGCAGAAGAATGAAGCTGATTACATAGTTAATGTAGAGCTTATTCCTGAAAAATATTTAATCAGTAATAGTAATTTAAAACAATACAAATGAAAATTAAGATTACAATTTTAATTCTACTGTTAAGTTGTTTATGTCTGTTTGCGCAAAGCGATAACATAGAGAAAAAATCACCCTTTACAGCCGTTAAATGGGAAAACAGTGAACCTATTGTCCGCTTTAATAGCGATTGGTACACATTAGAAAAAATTTATCGCTTTACCAAAAGCGAGCTATTAGATTTTTGTAAAAAACAATATAAAAATAAATGGCAAAAACGTTTTTCTGAAGATCTTATTGAAGTGCTAATTAACTTAAATTACAAGCCAAGTGATAACGTTACATTGGTATTGTCTAAAAATGGTGTTTCGAAAAAATGTATAGGTTATTTAACTAATGAAAACAGAAATAGTGTTGTGCTTTATAATAAATCGAATAAAAAGGTACCTGTAAATATTAATAAGACAATTACAAAAGCTCAGGCACTTGAAGATTTAGATCAGTTTAAACAGATTATTAACGATAGGTCATCATACATTCAGATTTCGGATTTTGATTATATGAAGGCAATAGAGAAGATTAAACAAACTATACTTGCTAAGGAGAAAAATGAAATTGATATTGATGAATTGTCGCATGATATGGCTAAAATAATGGCCGAAATAGGAGATCGTCATTCGTCTGTCAGAAATATGTCGTTTAACAAAAAAGCAAATAAATCGCTTACTCTTCAATTGCCATTTGGATTAGCTGTACTAAACGATAAAGTGATAGCACTTAAGAGAGATTCAAGCACTAAAAACTATGAATATTTACATAAAGATTTTCCTTATCTGAAAAGTATAAATGGTGTGATAATTGAAAAATTAATTGATTCTTTTAATTATAAGGCTAAAAAAGCACCTAGGGAGGCCAGATTGAGCCGTGGAGTAGCTGCTATACAGCAATATGGAGAGTTGCTCTTTATGAACAATGAAAAAATAACTGATAGAGTAAATGTAGTGTTTACTGATGGTGTAACTGAAAAATTTGAAACGTTATTATTAACTAACTATAAAAATGGTTATTCATCAAAGTTAGATGAACAGGTTTTTAATAGTATGATTTTAATGCGTAAGAAAAAATTCTCTGAATTAGATACTGTTTTATCAGGTAATATAGGTTATATTAAAATACCTATGATGCTTCATTACAATAAGGTAGAAGGGTTAGAAGGGTATTTAAATAATACTCTGCAGAAACTATTTAATACTAAAGCTTTAATTGTAGATATTAGAAATAACCCTGGAGGAGGACGCGAGATATTAAAAACATTTGCCAGTTATATTATTCAACCAGAGCAGTCACCTTGGGTTGCTAATGTTACTTACTTAAGGCTTAACGATACTGTAGCTTATGATTTAGAGTCAATGAATGGACGATTTTTGTACTCTTATAACTCTACTTTACTTGATGAAACTGATAGACTTTCAATATCTAATTTTAATAAGCACTTTACCACTCAAAGTAGATTTGATGAAACAAAATTTAGTGAACCTTTTTATATGGTTTTACATAGTGGCGATAGAATATATAAAAAGCCTGTTTTTATTTTAGTTAATCAAAATTGTTTTAGTGCGGCAACTGTTTTTGCCAGTGCCTTTAAAGGTCTGCCAAATGTTAAAATTGTTGGAATAACTACTGATGGTTCAAGTGGGAATTCAGTTAAAATACATTTGAAAAATTCTAATATTCGTGTTAAAGTATCTACAATGTTATCGTTTCAAAGAGACGGAAAAGTCTTGGATGGAAATGGAACAATACCCGACATTTATATTGAGGTAGGAAAAGATCAGATATTTACAGGTAAGGATGTTCAATTGAATAAGTTGGTAGAAATTATCGAAAAAGAGTGTAACCTTTAAAATTACATAATTGCCCATTGACAATTATTTCATATAGTACCATTATAGTAAAATCATAAAAAAACAATATTATGAAACAGAGAATAATTATTTATAGTCTTGGATTAATTACAGGATTAGGAATTTGGTTTGCTTACGATAGAATTGCTGCTTATAATCGTTCTAAGCGTGTAGAGAATTATTTTAAACAGTACGAACGCGAAGATTTTATGGTAGAAGATAAATCGCCTGAATTTGTAGGAAGTGATATATATAATATGAAATTAGTTTCGGATAAAAATGAAGAAACAACTATTAATAAAAGCGGGAAAATAATTTTTATAAATTTCTGGGCCACATGGTGTAAACCCTGTATTGAAGAGATGCCTGCAATTCAGGAATTATACGACAAGTCAAAAGAGAATGTTGATTTTTATTTATTGACTGATGAAGACATCGATAAAGCTGTGAAATTCATAAAAAAGAAGGGCTTCACATTTCCAATTTATTCATATAAATCAAAATCGAATTTGACTGACTATTTTCAATTTAACGGAGGCTCTATTCCTGACACTTATATTATTTATGACAACCAAATTAAGTTCCATCATTTAGGATCGGCTCCTTGGAACTCGCATAAAGTAGACTCTTTATTTGCAAATATTTTAGCGGGAAAGTAATTTTCTTACTTAAGAATAGATGACTGGCGGTAATAATACCGTCAGCCGTCTGCTCGATTAGTTATTTCTATTCCAGTCTTTTCTATTAACTAAGAGTAGTTTTAATTCTGGGTCTAAAATGATTTTTTCAATGGGTTTTTCAGTCACTATTTTTAAAGTCTCAGTTTGTTTGTTTCCATCAAATTGAGTTTTTATTTTTTCATTTCCTGCCAATTCAATTTCTGCCACAATACTAGAAATGTTAGCCGTTCCAATTTTCCTAATTTTAATTTCATTTTGGAATTGATTACTATTCTTGGTGGTAATTACACTATCTATTTGGTATTCCAAATAGTTGTTTGTAAAAAACCAAGTATGAAAAAACTCATCTAAATTCTGTTTGCTTATCGTTTCGCAAGTATTTTTAAACATTTCCAAGGTTACATTAACACCTTTATAGTTATCAAGACAATACTTGAATATTTCATAAAACGCATCTTCTCCTATTTCATAGGCTAACATTTGCAATACATAAAAGGCTTTATTGTGTTTAATTGAATTATTCCAATCAAACCCTTGTTTGTTTAGCGTGTCTACTGTTTGCATTATGGTAGTATTATATCCCTTTTGCATAGCTTTCAGATACGATCTGCTAAAATATTTACTGTGATTAAATTCAGGAATATTCTTAATAGCATATAGCCTGTCTGTGTGTATTCCCATTCCAATACCAAACCACTGAGGATAATTTATAGGTTCTAAAATGTAATTGTAGCCCCAATATTGATGTCCAATTTCGTGCGACATAACCCAATGAGCGTGTGTTTCGGCTTTTTCTTTTTTAGAGTCGATTCCTCGGTGTATTCCCACAATATTTGGACAAACAGGCCAGCCTCCATAAGGCTTTGAATAACCTGGTATAATTGTCAGAACTGGTTGTGGATAAAACCCTATGGTATCTTTATAGAACGCGATAATATTCTTAGAGTATTCCAATAGTTTTTCGCCCCATTTAGAATCGTCCTCGAAATAAAAGGAACGAATAAGAACGCCAGACGTGGAGTCTTCTTTTAATTTTATGTCTTTTAACAAGACAAAACCAAATGAAGGAACCGATTTTATTGTGGTGTGATTTTTAATGTAATTATCAATTGTATCGGTAGTTTCAATTAGGCCTGTAACGGCAATATTAAATTCTTGAGGATACGTTATTTCTACTTGGAAGTCAGAATGAACTTTAAAATATGGATTAAAAATTTCTCCGTTAAAATGCTGTATCAGTGGAAAATCATTTTCAAAAAGCAGCATCTTTTCTCTAAAATACTCATTTTGTTTTGAGCTAAAGTTAATTTGAATGTTTACATTTTCATTAGCCGCTACTGGCTCAGACAAGTATACTATGAATCCCTCAAAACCGTTCGTTTCTTTTGAAGTATAAGTGAAATTTTGAATTTTTTTATTTATGGTAATGTCCTTTACTAATGTTTTTGCACTATCGAGTTTAAAAGTAAAAGGTATTTTGTTAATTATTGAGTCAGACGAATTAAACCAGTCAACTTGCATCATGCAATTTAATGATAAATAAGCTGTATCAAGTTTAACAGTTATGTTATAGTTTGAAAGTTGTTGTATAGTAGCGGTAGTCTTTTTACAACCCCAAACTAAAAAGCAAACTGTAAAAATTAAAATTATTCTTTTCATAGTATTTAGGTCTCTCTTTTAATTAATGCAAACTTCCAACCAACCCCATTACCTTTTATTTCACTGCACTGGCGGTAATAAAACCGTCAGCCGTCTACTCGATTAGGCATAGTTATTTTCATTTATGTGTTAATATTTGCATATATGATACTTAATTGTCATTTTTGCATAAAATAATTATGCTATGATATATTCTAATGACAAAGTTAAAAGAATTTTAAAATCTGAATTGATTAAACGAGGTATATCAACCAGTGATTTAGTTGACCTTCTAAATTCAAAAGGAATAAATGAGACTCTATCAAGCATTAATAGTAAGATTAGTAGAGGAACATTTAGTGCTGTTTTCTTTTTGGATTGTCTATGCGCAATAGGTTGTACAAAATTAGAAATAGAAGAATATAGCTATGATTTAAAAGTTGTTGCAGAACCAAATGCTGATTATAAAAAATTGGATGATGAAAAATAAAAATATAAAATTTATAGATTTATTTGCTGGACTTGGCGGGATTAGAATAGGTTTTGAACAAGCTTGTAAAGAGTTAGATATTAACACTGAATGTGTTTTAACTTCTGAAATAAAATCCCATGCCATCGAAACCTTAAAATATAATCACGAACATGAAAACTTTGTTGGAGATATTTTTAAATTAAAAAATGAAGATATCCCCGATTTTGATTTTTTATTTGGTGGATTTCCTTGTCAGCCCTTTAGTGCAGGAGGTAAACGAAATGGTTTTGCAGATACTAGGGGAACTTTGTTTTTTGAAATAGAAAGAATATTAAAACACAAGAAACCACAAGGATTTATTCTTGAAAATGTTGAAGGTTTAGTAAAACATGATTTAGAAAATAAAACGGATAAAATTGGTAGAACTCTTAAAACAATACTCTACAAACTTGAAAATGAATTAAATTACAAGGTCACTTGGAAAGTACTAGACTCTATTAATTTCAATGTACCTCAATCACGAAAACGTATATATATAGTTGGAACAAAAAAACATTTTATTTCACTAGATGATTTTCCAATTAATTTTTCAAAACTCAAAGATATATTAGAAACAGGCAAGGATACTTTAAACACTAATTTTACAAAAAAATTGCTTTCTCACTTTACAGTTGAAGAATTACATGGGAAATCTATAAAGGATAAGAGAGGTGGTGCTAATAATATACATAGTTGGGATATTGGAATAAAAGGCGAATGCAGTAAACAGCAAATAATTTTATTAAATAAACTATTCAAAGCAAGACGACAAAAGCATTGGGCTTTAGAAATTGGCATTGACTGGATGGATGGTATGCCACTAACATTAAATCAGATAAAAACTTTTGCTCCAGATAATAATTTGTTCGATAGTTATAATTTAAAAGAGGCCTTAGATGATTTAGTTACCAAAGGTTATTTAAGATTTGAGCATCCAAAAAAACTTATTACAGAAGAAGTAGATGGTGGAAAAATAACTTCACGTGTCTATGATGAAACAAAGCCCAAAGGTTACAATATTGTTACTGGTAAACTAAGTTTTGAGATTAATAAAATATTGGATCCAAATGATATCGCTCCTACTCTTGTTGCTACAGATATGGTAAAAATTGCAGTTCCCGATAATAATGGGTTAAGACGATTAACAATTAAAGAGGGTCTTAGATTATTTGGTTACCCTGAAGATTATCATATTCCTGTAAAAGAAACTAAGGCTTTTGACTTACTTGGAAATACTGTTGTTGTTTCAGTTATAAAAGCAATTTCAGATAGAATATTAGACACTCTATCTGAAAAAGAATTAAATTCTTCTGAATTAAAAAACACTGGGGTTACAATTTAACTCCAGTATTTTTTAAATATTTTGCTTTTACATTTTTTAACCAATCTTTTTTATACCTATCGCATTGAGGGTAACTTTTATGTGTATTAGAAAGTGCATTTAAAAAATCTTGTTTTGTACTAAAGGGTTCATGAGTTAATTTGCTCGAATACCACTTACAAGGACGTATATTATATATCTGCCCTCTTTTCGTTTGAATTTTAATTGGATTAGGACCAGAAGGACTAGAAATCTCCCATACTTTTTTTAGCCAGACATTATCAATTGTCAATTTACTATTTATCATTTTGTAGCTAAGTATTAAATAGTCGGCTTCAATCCTCTCGGGAAGTTCTAATAATGAAGTACAATAAGAGTCAAAATTTGCGATATCAAATGCTGGGCTTGCTTCTGCATTAAATGTCTTAACTTCAAGTAGTCCATCAAAATCATTATCGGTTAATAAAAAATCTGGAAATTCCTGTGTGTTTTGTTTTGTTCTAAAAAAATAATTCTTACTCTTCAGCCATTCTCCTAACCATTCTTGAAGCAAGTCACCAATTGCATCTTTACCATTATATTTGGCGGTTATATTCCCTAACTTAATTTCTACACTTCCAATTTGATTTTTAATTTTAAAATTATTTACAAGTTCGTTATAAATATCTAATGATGTAACTTTTATTTTTTTTGTCATTTTAGGTTTAAAAAAGTTTATAATTCTTATTATTAGTTTTATATATATACTGTCATAATGCACGCCAACTAGCGAATAAAAGCAATTGTCTTTATCCGCTTTAATAAGAGCAATAGGTTTTTTACGGCACTAAACATAGCAAAAATTGTTGTTAAAATAACGGTTGGTGGCGTAAAGTTGCATATTGTTTAACATGCATTTGGTTGGCCATTTGTAATGTATAGGTGTAATGCCCCACGGCCGTGCGTCTCTACAAAATGGTATTAATTATTAGTCCTAAAAAAAATATTATTCAGTCAGACTGGTACGAAAGCTTCCAGAAAATTTTGTGGTGTCATCTTGTGTCGAGATGAGTTCAAAAAAAATTTTGGGTGCCATCTTGTGTCGAGATGAGTTCAAAAAAAATTTTGTGGTGTCATCTTGTGTCGAGATGGGTTCAAGAAAAATTTTGGGGCTTCATCTTGTGTCGAGATGAGCTCAAAAAAAATTTGGGGGTGCCATCTAGTGTCGAGATGAGTTCAAAAAAAATTTTGTGGTGTCATCTTGTGTCGAGATGGGTTCAAAAAAAATTTTGTGGTGTCATCTTGTGTCTATATGCCTTTATGGTATTTTGCTATGGTTTACAAATTAGGAAGTTATGTTCGGTCTGTTTTTTTTGTGTTTGTTGAGCTTGAAATCGTGTTAAAAATTATTACATCGACTTAGTTATTTGTTATATATATAACTTCGGTTAACCGTTGTGTCAATGCTTAACCCTACGGCTGACGGGCGTTTTTAACGGTTTATCGGTTTTTTACTATTATAAAAATGGGTGATGTGATGTTTGTTTATTGTTATATGTAATTATATATTGTGTCTGATATTTAATATTTATAACCTTAAATATGAGCATATGATTATTGATTGTTTATTTTACAGAATGTTGGTTCAGGATTTAAATGCTTTTAATAATGAAGCTTATCCTGTAGTTCAGAACATTGTTAACGATGGCGATACATTGTTAACTAAATTTAAAGATAACCTAACTAGTTGTTCGGTTACTTTTGTTGATACTTTGAAAAAGAACTCAACTAAGTATTTAACCTCTGGTATTTACGAATTAGACAATAACCGCGATAGTGCCGATATTGGTTTTATAGGTTATGTAAAGTCGTTTTTGCATTCGCCCGATAAATCGAAAGTAGAGAGTGCTAAACGTATTTTAAATTGCATAGGCAGTTTTGGCCGTTATTTTTACAATGAATCTCTGTCGAAGCAGACAGTTATAACTGATCAGTTAGTAGCTACGCTTGAGGCCGATTTTATGGACGATATTAATAATATTAATGCGGCAGAGTGGTTGACAGCAGTAAAGAGTAGCAACCAATTGTTTGATGCTAAGTTTAGCGAGCGCAAAGATGCTGTTGATAATTTTCCTAAGAGTAATGCTTCTGAAACAGGTCAGTCGTTGATAGATGCTTACCGCAAAGTTTTTTCGTATATCGATATAATGACCGATATGACAGGTCATCCATCGTTTGTTGAGGCTGATAATTCGTTAAACAATATTATTGCGAATTTTAATGCCTCTATTCGTTCGCGCATAACAAAGAGCTCAAATAACGAAAATCAAGAAGTTTCAACCGAGGTGTTAGACTAATAGATGTTTTTTAGGTAAAGAGACGTTCAATTTGGACGTCTCTTTTTTTATTGTTTTTTGAGTATGTATTCTAAAGATTTATGTATAGGAAATCTATACTTTGTTGGATTGTATGGAATTTAGCCACGGGTTTAAACCCGTGGCTATCTGTTTTATATGAAATTATTAAGTTGTCGGTGT
>Ga0193955_1001521_pt1 | contig 10858 bp, 7 predicted proteins | sample BB_6_MG_FD_140343 | JGI IMG/M metagenome (GOLD analysis project Ga0193955, IMG submission 140343) | Microbial mat bacterial communities from the Broadkill River, Lewes, Delaware, United States - BB_6_MG | ecosystem: Environmental > Aquatic > Freshwater > River > Microbial mats | place: USA... | reverse complement strand
GCCCCTTCAATGGTGCGTTTCACTTCCCCAAAGAGGTCTTTTCTGGTGATGTCAGCAAACCGTTCCGGGTCCAGGCTGTCCAGGCTGATGTTGATGCGGGTGAGCCCGGCATCCTTTAGCTCCTGAATCTGATCTGCAATCAAGGTCCCGTTGGTGGTGACGGCCAGGTCTTCAAGCCCCTCCAGTGCCGCCAACTCCCGGATAAACCCGATGAGTCCTTTTCGGGCAAAGGGCTCCCCGCCAGTCAGCCTCACCTTTCGAATCCCAAGGGAAATTCCTATCCGTACAAGGCGGATGAGCTCCTCATAAGAGAGAATATCGGTGTGATTCATGTGGGCGTAGGGCGTGGGAGGAACGCAGTAACTGCACCGCAGGTTGCACCGGTCCGTGACGGAGATACGCAGGTAGTCGATGGTTCGGTGATAATTGTCGGTGAGTGTCTGTGTCATATGAACGGCTCTATTGTAAGGAAGTGCCTCCGGCAGCAAGGGTGGCGAAAACACCTCGAAAGCGGATTTGCAGATGTTCTCGCCCCTCGTTCCTCGGGTTGATCACTTCTGCTGACGGGCTGCTCCCGCGGATAACTGTTAGGGTGGTTCAAGTGTCCATATAAGGCTCACGTATTTCGCCGGAATGACCCTGGTGTTGAGCAACAGAAAGACTGAACCAATGTACGATTACGATGGCGCAGCACTTCGCCCGAGGTACGAGGGCAAAGTGCTGCGCCAATATGGGGTCCAGGGGATCATTCCCTGGCCGCCGGAGGCAGGCTTTTAAGCCTTACTCTGCGGCGTTGACGATGGTGTCCACGAGGCCGTCGATGGTGAAGGACTCGGCCACGAGGTGGGGGGTGAGTCCCAGCTCTTTGGCGGTCTCTTCGGTGACGGGGCCAATGCAGGCCACGGTGACGCCTTCCATGAGGGAGAGGTCGCCGTTGGGGATCATGGATACGAAGTTCTTCACCGTGGAGGAGCTGGTGAAGGTTACCATGTCCACGTCCCGGTTGGTGAGGGCTTCGGCCACTTTTTCGGAGGAGGTTGCATCGATGGCGGTGCGGTAGACAGCCACCTCATTGACCTCGGCGCCCATTTTCGTGAGTTCCACGGGGATCACGGGGCGGGCCTCTTCTGCTCTCGGGAGCAGGATTTTTGCGCCCTTCATCGCCTGGCTGGCAAAGGCTTCCACCACCGATTCCGCCACGTAGCTGTCGGGGAGGATGTCTGTACCGATGCCGTATTTCTTCAGTTCAGCCGCCGTGGAGGGGCCGATGCAGGCGGTTTTAAGGCTGCCCATGGCTCGGGCATCCAGGCCTTTTTCAAAGAGGCGGTCAAAGAAGGTGATCACCCCGTTGACGCTGGTAAAGACGACCCAGTCGTACTCTTTAAGGGTGGCAAGGGCGTCATCCACGGGCTTGGATCCCTCAATGGGTTCAATCTCGATGACCGGTGCTTCCAGGCATTCGGCGCCCAGCTCCATGAGCTTGGAGGTGAGGCCGCTGGCCTGCTTTCGTGCGCGGGTGATGACCACGCGCTTGCCGAAGAGGGGACGGTTCTCAAACCATTTCATGGTGTCCCGAAGGGAAACCACCTCGCCCACCACGATGATGCTGGGGGATTTCAGGCCCGCTTTTTTGACATCTTCCACGATGGTGGAAAGGGTACCGGCAACGGTCTCCTGGCTGGTGGTGGTGCCCCATCGTACGAGGGCCACGGGGGTCTCGGCGGGTTTTCCGCAGGCGCTGAGTTTCTCAACGATGTTGGGAAGGTTTCTCACGCCCATGAAAAAGACGATGGTGCCGGACTTGGAGATGGCATCCCAGTCGATATTGGAGTTCTCTTTGTTCGGGTCTTCGTGACCGGTGACCAGAGAGAGGGTGGCGGTGAATTTGCGGTGGGTCAGGGGAATCCCCGCGTAGGCCGGAGCCGCAATGGCGGAGGTGACGCCGGGAACCACTTCCCAGGCGATGCCTTCAGCGATGAGGACTTCGGCCTCTTCGCCGCCACGCCCGAAGATGAAGGGGTCACCGCCCTTGAGGCGGGTAACCGTGGCTCCTGTTTTGGCTTTTTCCACCAGCAGGGCGTTGATGCCATCCTGGCTTAAGGTGTGGTCTCCACCTTTTTTGCCCACGTAGATGATCTCAGCGCCCTTCTTGGCATAGGCAAGGTGAGAGGGGGCCGCCAGGTAGTCGTAGACCAGCACGTCGGCTTTTTCGATGCACTCCCGCCCCTTGACGGTGATAAGGCCCGGATCACCGGGGCCGGCGCCTACCAGATAGACTTTTCCGTATGCTTTGCTCATGCTTGATTCTCCAGGAGTTTCGAAAGGATCTCTGCTGCGCCGGCCTCTTTAAGGCGTTCAGCCACGGTGATGCCAAGAGCTTCGCCCTGCGCGTTTTCTGCGGTATCTTTTTCCATGAGGATGCGGGTTCCGTCAATTTCAGCAACCAGGCCTCGGATGGTGATTGTTTCACCATCGGTTTCGGCAAAGGCACCCACAGGAATCTGGCAGCTTCCTTCCAAGGTGTTCAGAAAGGCGCGCTCGGCAAGAACCGTGGTTCGTGTGGGCATGTGGTTGAGGGGTGAAAGGGCCGCGTCGATGCGGTCGTCATTCTCCCGGGACTCGATGCACAGGGCTCCCTGTCCTACGGCGGGAAGCATGAGCTCGGGGGCCAGGCATTCGGTGATGTGTTCACCGAGTCCCAGGCGCTTGAGCCCGGCCGCAGCCAGGATGATGGCATCCATGTTGCCTTCCAGGACCTTTTTCAAGCGGGTGTCGATGTTGCCGCGCAGGGTCTCGATCTGCAGGTCGGGGCGTTTTGCCAGGAGCTGGGCGGAGCGCCTCAGGCTGCTGGTGCCAACGCGGGCACCTTTGGGGAGGTCCTCAAACGTGAGGCCGTTTTTGGAGATGAGGGCATCTCTTGGGTCTTCGCGTTCGGGGATGGCACCGATCTTGAGCCCTTCGGGGAGGTGTGCAGGCATGTCCTTCATGCTGTGGACGGCGAGGTCGATGCGTCCGTCCAGGAGGGCCTCTTCAATCTCTTTGACGAAAAGCCCTTTCCCGCCCACCTTGGCCAGGGGCACGTCGAGGATCTTGTCGCCCTTGGTTTTGATGATGAGAAGTTCACAGGAGACCCCTTCGTGGAGTCTCTCAAGTTCCGCTTTTACCCAGTTTGCCTGCCAGAGGGCCAGCTGGCTTCCCCGGGTACCAATCACAATTTTATTTTCCATCAGGAACCGCACCCCGCACAACTGGTGGCTGAACAGCCGGTACAAGAAGAGCTGGAAGCCGATGAAGCACTGACTTCACCCCCGGCTCCCTTGCTGACAAATCCGCAAGCGGACATCTGTTTGGAGACACCTGTGTCTCCGCATTTTGGGCAGCTTTCCGGGTCTTTCCCTCCCATGACGAGGTACTCGAACTCGTGGCTGCACGCACCGCATTTGTATTCAAAAATGGGCATGGTATCACCTCATGGTATTTAAGGGGTTGGCCCCTTCAGGCCGGACATTCTGATGAAACGCAGGGGTCCGACAGGCTTAAGGGGGTATTCTGATACGACACACAATAAGCACCCTGGGGCAGGATGGCAACGGTGTCACCAAAAAAGATAACGTGGGTCCGGGTAAGGGCCCAACAGTACGACGGCTGGTGTGGTTCCGTGCTTCTAAACATTGAAACCATTCAGCTCTTGAAAAATATGCCTCCGGCGGGTCGCTTTTTGAAAAAAGCTCCGCAAAAACTTTCCGGTTGTGGTTCCCTTTTCCCTTAGCCCCCGCAGGGGCTAAGGGAAAAGGGAACCACAGACACGTTAGGGCCAAACGGTATGGATTGCGAACCTCGGTGATGCAATCGAAATTGCAATTAAAACCTGTTTGTCAAACTTTTCAAAAGTTTGGCCCCCGGCAGGGCCGCCGGCGGCGCTTTCCCAACGTTCCTGTTGAGTGGCTACTGAAAATTTTCAGGAAAGAGAATTCGATCCACCAGATCACAAAGGATGTGGCCCATGAGGATGTGGCATTCCTGGATTCGTGCTGTCACGCCGACGGGTGCGGTGATGGTTGTGTCCGCGATGTCGGCCGCCTGGCCCCCTTTGCCGGTGAAGGCCACGGTGTGCATGCCGCCCTGTGCCGCCACCTTGAGGGCCTTGATGACATTGGGGGAGTTGCCGCTGGTGCTGATGCCGATCACCACATCATTTTTGCGTCCAAGGGCTGCCACCTGCTTTGAGAAGATCTCATCAAAGTGGTAGTCGTTGCCGATGCTGGTGATGATGGAGGTGTCCGTGGTCAGGGCGATGGAGGCCAGGGGAATGCGTTCTGTCTGAAAACGGTTCACAAACTCGGCGGCGATGTGCTGGGCATCGGCGGCGCTGCCGCCGTTGCCGAAGATCAGGATTTTCCCGCCTGCCGTGAGGCTCTCGGCCATAAGGCGGGCGGTCTCCACAAGTCGCTGGTCGTTTGCGCTGATGGCCGCTTTTTTGGCCTCCACACTTGCTTCTAAGGTCTGGTTGATGATGTCGATCATGCGCGGGCCTCCACAATGCGGGAAAGAGCCTCGGCAATGAGGGCTGGGTCTCCCTCCTGCAAGGTTCTGGGGTCAAGGATGTATGTTTCGTTTTCAATGCGGCCGATGATGGGCGGATCGTTTTTTCTCATGGCCTTCTCCATGGCACTGGCCCCCATGCCGGGCAGGGTGATGCCCACGCAGCAGGAGGGGAGCTCCAGCAACGGAAGGGAGCCGCCTCCGGGGCGTGACGCCAATGCCAGGGCTTCCGCTTTAACGGGAAGGCCTGCCAGGACCTCCATCAGTTCGTTTGCCCTTGTTTCTGTTTCCTCCCGGTCCATGGTGATCATGCGCAGGGTGGGGATTTTGGTCACGGCTTCGGCCTCGTCGCGGTAGAGCCGCAAGGTGGCTTCCAGGGCAGCCAGGGTGAGCTTGTCGATGCGAAGGGCGCGGGTCAGGGGGTTTTTGCGGATGGCCTCTATGTGTGTGCGGCTTCCGACGATGATGCCTGACTGGGGACCTCCCAGGAGCTTGTCTCCGCTGAAGGTGACGATATCTGCGCCGGCTGCCACGGATTGTTGAACCGTGGGTTCTGCGGGCAGGCCGTAATCGCCGAAATTGATGAAGGTGCCGCTGCCCAGGTCGTCCATGACGGGAATGCCGCGTTCTTTGCCCAACTCGGCGAGTTCTGCGACGGAGACGGCCGAGGTAAAGCCCACGATTTGATAGTTGCTGGTGTGAACTTTGAGGAAGAGACCGGTCTCTTCGGAGATGGCATTTTCGTAGTCCCTTAAGTGGGTGCGGTTGGTGGTGCCCACCTCTTTTAATATGCCGCCGCTTTTGGTCATGACATCGGGAATGCGAAAGGCCCCCCCGATCTCCACCAGTTCTCCCCGGGAGACGACGGCTTCTTTGCCGCGCACAAGGGTGTCGAGGCACAGAAGGACTGCGCCTGCGTTGTTGTTGACCACCATGGCCGCTTCGGCTCCGGTGATCTCGCAGATGAGCTCTTCCACGGCGGTGTAGCGCAGGCCTCTTTTGCCGGTCTTGAGGTTGAATTCAAGGTTGGAGTAGCGGGTCCCCACGGCGTTGATGCGCTCCAGGGCCTCTTCGGCCATGAGGGATCTGCCGAGGTTGGTGTGAACCACCACGCCGGTGCCGTTGACCACCCGGGTGAGGTTGGGACGCATTTTGGCGTCGATGCGCTCGTGGGCCAGGGTCAGCACCGAGGCGAGATCCACCGTGGGATCTTCCCCGTTGAATATGGCGCGACGCGTTGCTTCCAGAGCCTCACGGGCCGATGCCGTGAGGACGGTTCGGGGAACCTGGCCTGCAGGGATTTCTGCCAAAAGGGCGTCAAGGAGTGTGTCCACACCGGGGAGGGTGCGAAGCAGCTGTTTCTGAGTGTCCCGTAATTCCATTCCGGTACCTTGTGTATGTGAAGGGGGCAGTGTGTTGGGCTGCCGTATCCAAATAATAAAAGGTGGTTCCACCCATGGTGAAACCACCTTCCTTTGTATCTTAAAAGGTCTGCCTCGGCAAATGCTTTTCCCCGGGGCGTAACCCGGCCCAAAACGGATCAGGTTATGGCGAGTTCCGGGCTTCCTGACAGCACCTGGTGGGGAATGGCGTCCACGATGGCGGGAAAGTCGGCAATGGACATCCCCAGGAGCTCCAGTCGTCGTGACAGGGAGTTCATGTCAACCTTATGCAGGCTGGGGCCGGCACTGAACATGTGAAAGAGGGTGTCGGAGACGGAGACGATGGTCACCAGCTCAAGGTGGTCCTCGGCCTCTTCGGGGGTATGGTGATGGCGAATGGTGTTGATGATGGAAGGGGGCAGCTCCCATTTTCTGGCCAGCTTGAACCCTGCCTTGGTGTGGTTGGTCTTGAGAAGGCGGTTCTCCGTTTCCACCAGGTCGTTTTCACCCATAATCTCGCGGTAGAAGAAGGGGCGTGCGCCGGAGACGAACTGATCCAGGACCACTTTGCCCAGGTCGTGGGTCAGGCCGGCGGAATAGGCGGCAAAGGGAGACGCCTTGCCGCTGAGGGAGGCGATCTTTTCGGCCACAAGGGCCACACCGATGGCGTGGTGGTAGAGCCCCCCTTTGGTGAGGGAGTAGCCGGTATAGCTGTTGTTGAGCAGCTTTTTCACCGCCATGGCCGTGACAATTTTCGCCAGGGTGGTCTGCCCGATGATGAGCAGAGCATCGTCGATGGAGTCGATGCCGCCTTTGCCGCAAAAGACGGCGGAGTTGCAGTGCTTGAGTACTTGGGCGCTGATCACCTGGTCTTTCCGAACCTCCTGGGAAAGGTACTGGATGCCGTAGTTGTCCTCCCCGATCATTCGAAGAATCTTCAGGGCGACCTGGGGAATGGGCTGGATATCATCCAGGCAGGAGATGCGGCCGTTTGTCTCTTCGTCGGGGGGTGTGTCTTCCGACAGGAGGGCAGGGATTACCTCGTATTCGAAGGTCTCCAGATTAAAGTTGAGGCAGCAGGTAAAAAAACCACCGGTTTCCGACAGGAGCACCTGGATGCCGTGTTTGCCCAGGACCTCCTTGACCACCTCTGCGGTTCGCCCGCCAATGTCGAGGCGAATGTCCTGATTGCTGACTTTTCCGGCGAGGGCTCCACCGGCAATAACAGCCTGAAGCCTTGATATGTCGGCCCCTTCGCGGACAAGGCGTCCCAGGAAGAGGGGCAGGCCGGTGGCGGCGTATTTTTCCCGGTTGTATTCGGTTTTTCCGGACACGGGTTCGGGCAGGAGGATATGGTAAAGGCCGGCAACGCCAGCTTCAGGGTCAAAAAGGGCAACACCGACACAGGAGTTGAGGTAAGCCTGAAGGACAAGGGGTTTTCTGGTGTCCACCTGGAATGTCCCTGCCGGGACATGGAACTTCTGGTAGTAGGTCATACGGAGAGGCTCTCTTGCAAGGGGTCGTTCCTATGTTTGTAGAACAGGTGATGTCAGGGGGACTGTCCCTGAAACCCTTGCGGGGCGCCTGTTCAAACAGAATGCGCTCACAAAAACATCGGGTTAAAGGGGCATCCATCACATCTTGTAGTGTGAGCGATCAGCTGCTCACGATGTGGTGTGTGGAAGGCCCTGCCCTGATTTTTTTGTGGAGCTGCCAAGTTAAAAAAGGTAGCATTTTGTTTGGTGTATTGCAACATCAAAGGCCCTAAACTAGTTGTTTTTGCATTGTTTTCGTTGAACATGGGGTCGGGACGTAAACAGGGTGTCCGCCAGGGGAACAGCGAGGTGGCGATGCGGAACAATTTTGATGCTTTATCCCTTTGACGAAATGGGGTATACCGCCACTGCACATGCGAATTCGGTTTTGTGGCGGAGGTTGATTTGTTGCTGCCGGGCATGATGCCTTTGAAGAAAACACACCGTCGTAAGCGCCTCGGGCAGCAGCAAGTCCTGATGACTTGCTCAGCACTTTGCGAGGCCATTAAATATCAAGGAAGGAGGTGCCTTTGAGTCCCAAAGATCGTATTATATTTCCTCTGGATCTTCCCACAGAGAAGGAGGCGTTGGAATATGCCACCCTGCTTTGCGGTAAGGTGGGCATGTTTAAAATCGGGTTGGAGCTTTTCCTTGAGTGCGGGCCGTCCATTGTGGAAAAGGTACGCGCAGCTGGTGCCGCTGATATTTTTCTTGATTTGAAACTCCACGACATCCCCGTGACTGTAGAGCGGGCTGTGGCCCGTGTGGCCGATCTTGGCGTGCGCTTTTTGACCGTTCATTGCGGTGAGTCCGAGGCCATGCTCAAGGGAGCCGTGGCCGGAAGTGGTGGAAAAGTGGGTATCCTGGGGGTGACGGTTCTGACCAGTGTCGGGCCGGAAGACATCAGGAAATCCGGCTTTCTTCCCCAGTATGCTGAGGATCTGAAGCAGCTGGTGATCAAGCGTGCAGTAATGGCCAACACGTGTGGCTGTGCCGGAGTTGTATGCTCCGGCCATGAGGCCTCCGTCATCCGTGAAGCGGCTGGAGACGATTTTTTTACGGTGACACCCGGGATTCGTCCCGCCTGGGAAGGGACGGGCAAGGATGACCAGAAGCGAGTGATGACGCCCGCGGAAGCCATTGCCAATGGTTCGGATTACCTGGTTATCGGACGGCCCATCCGCAACGCCAATGACCCGGCTGCCGCTGCAGCGAGGGTGGCCGAAGAGATTCAGGAAGGCCTTCTCGCCAGGGCTTGATAGCGAAGGCTGTTCAGATGCCTCCGACGGGCAGGGGCTGAGCCCGTGACCACCCGTTGAGGTTGCTTAGCCTTTTTCGTGTAGCCCGAAGGGCGCTTCGTGTTCTTGAGCAGGTTTCCCCGGAATAAGGCCGCATCTAAAATTAAAAAGAGCCCGATTCACGTTCGTGAGTCGGGCTCTTTTTTTTGCTGGTCAGGGGTCTTGAATGGCTACCCTTTCACAAAATCCATCTGCTGGTACTTGCTCAGGGTGACGGTCTCACTTTTTGTGAGGCTGCCGTCACCTGCGTAGTGGAAGAGCACTATTTTGCCCAGGTTGTGGCCGGTGAGGTGGTGCTCGATCAGGGTCGGCGTGGCGTTTTTGTTGAAATGGGAGATCGTCTTGTTTCGATCGTTTTTTGCGCTGAACAGGGCGTGGTGGAAGGTGTCGCTTCTCCTGAGGGTTCTGCCCTTGCTGTAGTGGTTCACCTGCTTGTAAATTCCTTCGGGGCCGTCGTAGAGGGGGTCGCCTTTGGAAAAGACCGTTGTGATGGTTTTTCCTCCATAGGCATTCTGGCTCAGGGTGGTGCGGGTGGTGCGTGCGAAGTTTTCGGCCTGGTCATTGGTGATGTTCTGGAGGGTCTTCTCTTTCTTTCCTTTTTCACGGGCCTTTCGCTTGAGCTCCCCGGTCTTCAGGTGCTTTTTTGCGTGCCTGTTTCCCTTGCTGGATGCGATTTGGATGTCGGAAAGGGCTTCGGTGAATTGGCCGGTCGCTTCGTATGCGAGGCCCCGGTAATAGAGAACGTCCGGGTTGTTGGGGCGAAGCTCCAGGGCTCGGTCCAAATCCACAATGGCTTTGTAGAAGAGTCTCATGCTGTGCCAGGTGAGGCCCCGGTTGTAATACGCCTCAAAATAGGCGGGGGCGGTATCTATGGCTCGGGTGTAGCAGCTGACGGCCTCCATGTACCGGCCCGCTTCAAAGTGGCGGTTTCCCAGGTCCTTTTGCACCACAGCCTGTCGGGGCGGCTGGGGCGCAGGTTTATTTTTCGCCCAGGCGGAAGCCGTTGAGAAGAGGAGAGTGACGGTCAGAAGGGTGATCGCAAAATGCTTCATGATAACGTCTCTGGTTGATGACGGCTTTATCTGTCCGAAAAGCCCGTGGGTTGTGTATGGTTTCATTTCGCCTAGGCCTGGCGACTATAGCGGCCGGGATGTGCCCCGGGCCTGGAACGACTGTGCCTTCTTTAGGTATCGGTCAGTCGGATCATTTTATGATGGGTATTCTATAAATCGCCGATGCAAATGATGTCAAGGGGGTGGCTGACGTTGTGTAACTCTTGTCGCATTATCAATGGGTAAGGGGTCAGGTGTGGGGGAATAATAATGTGTTGCCGGCTGCAGAAAAAAAAGAGGATGGGCATCTTCTCGGAAGGTCCAAACAAAAAAACCCCGAAGGAGAAACCTTCGGGGTTTTAAATTATGTCGTCTGCCGAACAGGCAGTTTCTTTTTGGCTCCCCAGCACGGACTTGAACCGCGGACCCATTGATTAACAGTCAATTGCTCTGCCGACTGAGCTACTGGGGATCAATAAAAAGACTCGGACTATTTAGTGTGATTTGCCGTCCGTGTCAATCAAAAAAATGCAAATTTTTGAGATGCCCTCTTTTTGTGGCGGATTTATGTACTCAGCCCCCTTGATTGTCCAGGACCTCACGGACTTTTCCGGCGAGGGACTCCGAGGTGAAGGGCTTCTGGATAAAGTGGGTGTTCTGGTCAAGGACACCATGGTGGCTGATGGCGTTGTCGGTGTACCCCGAGACATAGAGGACCTTCAGGGACGGTGTTGAGGCCAGCAGTATGTCGGCCACGTCTTTGCCGCTCATGCCGGGCATGATGACATCGGTGACAAGGATGTGGATGGGCCCGTCATGATCATTGTAACACCTGATGGCTTTCTCTCCGTTCTCCGCTTCGATAACGCTGTAGCCCTGTGCTGCAAGGATGCGCTTTGCGGTTTTTCTGACGCTTGCCTCATCCTCCACAAGCAGGATGGTTTCGGTTCCCCGGGTTGTGGTGCCGGGGGCGGGGCTGGCCAGGCCCGGGTCTTTCGAGTCATCGTCGAGGCGGGGCAGGTAGACCTTGAAGGTCGAGCCTTTGCCTG
>Ga0193955_1001520_pt1 | contig 10861 bp, 7 predicted proteins | sample BB_6_MG_FD_140343 | JGI IMG/M metagenome (GOLD analysis project Ga0193955, IMG submission 140343) | Microbial mat bacterial communities from the Broadkill River, Lewes, Delaware, United States - BB_6_MG | ecosystem: Environmental > Aquatic > Freshwater > River > Microbial mats | place: USA... | reverse complement strand
CTTGATGAGCGTAATAAGCTTGAAGTGCAGACAGGTGTACGGCTTCTTGTGATTGATGATCAAACGGTACCGACTCGTGAAGCGATCACTTTAATGCAAAATAATGCCAGTATTGGTCTGCTATTGGTTTTGCTAGTCGCTTGGCTATTTCTTGGCATGCGGATCGCTATTCTTACCGCTATCGGCATACCCTTTATTTTGGCCGGGACCTTTTGGGTGCTTTGGTCGATGGGCGAAACCCTCAATGTTGTGGCGTTGTTAGGCGTAGTGATCGTGCTGGGGATGTTGGTTGATGATGCTGTTGTCGTCGTGGAAGCTATCTATTATCGGCTACAGCATGGGACTCATCCAATGGAGGCGGCGATCGACTCCTTACAAGAGGTGGCTCAGCCGGTTGCCAGTGCCGTGTTAACGACAATGGCCGCTTTTTTACCCTTGATGCTGTTACCAGGTATTTTGGGTGACTTCATGCGAGTGATCCCGATGGTCGTCACCATCGCCTTGGCTATTTCGCTGATCGAGGCTTTTTGGATGTTACCCGCCCATGTACTGGTTGCCAAAATCCGCTTTGATAAACCCTCTCGTACCCAGTTACTGCGCCAGAAAATGACCAGTAACATACAGCGTTTCTATCTTCGCTTATTAGTGAAAACTCTCCGCCGACCGATTATCACACTGTCATCGATCGTACTGTTGTTTATGGGCTCTATCGGCTTGATCGGTTCAGGCCAGATCAAGATGGACTTCTTTGCTTCAGATCCACTGCGGTTATTCTACGTAAACGTACAGATGCCGCCGGATATACCACTTGAAAAAACACTGCAAAAAGTTCTGGAAGTTGAGCAGCGGGTAAAAGCACATCTGAATCCTGAGGATGTACGTGCTGTCGCAAGTTATGCAGGGCAGATGTTTACCGAGATGGAGCCGTTTTTCGGCGACCAGTATGGCCAGATATTAGTGGGTCTTAAGCCTAAAAGTGCGGATAACCGTGATGTGGATGAGATTATAGAAGCGATGCGTGAAGATGTGACCCGTATAGCGGGCCCCGTTCGGGTATCTTTCTTGCGTATGGCGGGTGGCCCGCCCGTCTCTAAACCCATTAGCGTGAAAATTCGTGGTGATGACTACCAAGAGATTCGCCAAGCGGCTTCAGATATGCAAGCGATGTTATTGGATCTTCCCGGTGTTAAAGATATTGGTGATGATGCCGGTAGTGGCCGTATGTCGATGACGCTGAAGCCTGATTATACGGCGATTGCGGCTGCCGGATTGAACCCTTCACAAGTCTTAAGGACGGTGCAACTTTTGGTTGATGGTGAAGTCGTTGCAGATATGCAATCGCAGGGCAGAAAACTGGAGGTGCGTGTTAAAGCAGCCACGCAAGCGTATCAGAATATTAATGATCTCCTGCTGTTCCGCTTACCTGATCACCAAGGTCGCATGATCCCCTTAAATGCGCTGGTTAGCGCAGAGTATGCTGAGAGTATTGGGAATATCCGCCACTATAATTTCCGTCGAGCGATCACGGTCGATGCGGATATTGAAGAGGGAGGCATGGATACGGTACAAGCGAATGCATGGCTTTTGGATAATTGGAATAAACAGTTACAGGCGAAGTATCCAGCGATCAACTTGGATTTTTCTGGAGAGTTAGATGATATCCAAGAAAGCATGGATTCTATTGCCGTTCTTTTCTTGTTTGGTGTGGGGTTGATGTATCTCATCTTAGGAACACAATTCTCAAGCTATTGGCAGCCTTTCATGATACTGGCGACTGTACCGATGGCTTTCACGGGTGTCGTGTTGGGTTTGTGGGTGACGGGTAATCCCTTGAGTTTGTTCACTTTGTACGGTGTTGTGGCGTTAGCAGGGATTGCGGTGAATGCTGCGATTGTCTTGATCTCGGCAGCGAACCAGCGGCTTGATAAAGGGATGAGCGTTTTGCACGCAACACTCTATGCCTCACGACGGCGGGTGATTCCTATTCTGATTACCTCATTAACAACGATAGCGGGTTTGTTCTCTCTTGCAACGGGGTTGGGGGGTAAGTCGCTAATATGGGGGCCTGTGGCAACTTCAATTGTCAGTGGTTTAGCTTTCTCTACCATCCTGACGTTGTTTGTTGTGCCTTTGCTGTATCGACTATTTATGAAACGATCGGTGGCTAGAGATATTATTTAAGCTGCTTCTCTTTCTATTGAGAACGCCTTTGTCCTCCAAGCGTGAATAACGTTTGGAGGGCTTCTGCCGTCATCGGTCTTCCGTGTAACCAGCCTTGTTGAATATCTACATCCATCTCTGTTAGTTGCTGCCATTGCTGGTGGGTCTCCACGCCTTCGGCAACCGTTGTCAGATTAAGTGTTTTTGCTAATTTAAGAATTGTATGGAGCACATCAGCATTAACAGAGTCAGTGCTCATGGAGGAAATAAAGCTCTTGTCCGCCTTTAGAATGCTGACCGGGAGTGAACGCAGATAGCTTAACCCGCAGTAGCCTGTGCCAAAGTCATCAATGGCAATAGGTATATTAGCTGCGTCCAGCCGTTTTAAGGCTTGCTGTATTTTATCTGAGTCTAGCGCCAACATGCTGTTTTCGGTCACTTCGAGTACTAAGCCAGGAATCGCTTCACGAAAAGAGATGAGTTCATTGAGGCAATCTTTATCCAATAAATGACAAGCGGCAATGTTTATATGAACGGTAAACTGTGGGCACTCTTCAATGAAGGGTGCAAGATCTCGTCTACATTGCTCCAGCTGCTGAGATGTCATCTTCTTCAGTAAACCGGACTGCTCAGCATGGGGAAGGAACATGGCGGGTGGTTTTATTCCGTCAGTTGGATGTCGCCAGCGCACAAGGGCTTCTACCCCGATTAAACAACGGGTTTTAGAGTCTACAAGGGGTTGAAAAACAGAGAAGAATTCTTTGTTATACACCGCTTTTTTTAATTGTTGCGTCGGATTAATAAGATACCGCTGTACTTGCCAACTCAAAAGATAAAGCAGTAGAAACAAGCCAAAAGCGCTTGAATACCAAGCCATAGGTATTTCATCTACGCCTCGATATAAAATATCGCTTCTTTCGCTGATAGCGATGCTTAAGTTGGGTAGTGTCAATAAGGGCCGAATGGCAACAACGTGTTCTTTCCCGTTATCGAAGGTGCCTTCCCGGATAGTTGATGAGTTAAAAGGAAAACGAATGATAGCAGACCGAAGAGGAAGGCTATACTGTCCTTCTAGCGTAATAGGAACTCCGCTTGTGTTATCAATAATTGCGGTATACCCGTGGGTACTGGTATAGCCGAGCAACTGGTTTTGTAGCCAGCTAATGCGCAGCAGTGCATTGACCTCGCCAAAATCACTAGTGGTTCTTGCCAAAACGAAAGCTGGTTGCTGCATGAACTCGACAATTAATGGGCCTAAAAAGCGTAATCCGAACACTTTTTCAGGCTTGGCAACCTTGATTTGTGGTCTGATTTTTTCCCAGCTAGTACACAATAAAGTACCGTGGTGATCGACAAAACCAATTTCTACAATTTGGGGTAGTGTAAATAGCGCGCTTCTGATTTGGAATAACGAGTCTTCTGAGCAGTTGCTTTGAGTAGCCTCCAACTCTAAAAGAACCAGATTGATAGCACTGAAATTTTGGTCCAGCCAGTCTGCGATATTTGTTGCTTTGTTGAGTAAAGACTCACGACGCAGCTCTTTCTCATTCGTGAAGTGCTCTACGTAAAAAGAACAAAAAACCAATGTGGTCAAGGTGCCACTGATTAAAAGCGTTACCAAATAACGATTAACCGTTGACCAACTGATGCTTATGTTCACAGTATTTACCTGTCCGGTTTTTGATTCCTTGCTGAATCGTCAGATCTTTAGCGGCTTCTTAACTATAGCTGAATGTTGGGCAGTTTGCCTGATTATATGTTTATTGGATAGAGATGAGCGAGGCTTGTTCTCCTGCTTTAAAGGCGGCTTCATTTAATGCGAGCATTTCGGTCCCCTTGTTTTTAAAGCGAGAAAGCAATGCCGTTTTTAACACCTCGGAGCTTAGCGTCAGATGTGCAGCGATGGCGCCAAGCATAACAGAGTTGACTAAACGTCGGTCTCCCAGGTGAATCGCGATATTGCCCGCGTCAAAATTTACAAGATTTATGGGATAATCCGCGAGTTGTTGTTCTGGATTTTCGGGATAATCAAACAATCCAACGGATACGACGGGAGGTGCCTGTGGGTAAGAGTTCACCATCACCGTTGCACCATTTCTTACGTGAGTTACCCAGCGCAGAGCCTCAGCCGGCTCGAACGCTAACATAAGGTCGGCATGACCTGGGGTGATAGAGGGCGATAAGACTTTGTTGCCAAAGCGAACATGGGAGGTAACAACGCCGCCTCTTTGAGCCATGCCTGCTACTTCGGTTTTTTTTACATCATAGCCTTCAAGGATGGCCGCTTGGGAGATGATATCGGCGGCTGTCATGACGCCTTGTCCACCGATCCCAACAACCAGGATATTGGTAATCTGTTCCATTACTTCAGCTCCACAGCGTCGATTCGGGCCGTGCTAGTTACAGGCATAATAGCATCAGGTGCACAGGTGTTAATGCAAAGGTTACAGCCAGTACAAGCCGCGCTATCGATATTAACAAAGGATAGTACTTTCTCTTTTCCATTCGGCTTGATAACGGTCTCCCGACGAGATACCAAAATAGCTGGGCAGCCTACATCTAAGCAGTTGCTACAGCCTGTACATTTATCCGTATCGACAGTGAGAGGAGGCTGTTTTGCGTAGCGCTCTGTTAGCACACAGGGTTGATTGGTGATAATGACCGACGGCTCTTTAACTTTGACTTCGTCACGGAGTGCTTTAAACAGCGTCGGAAGCTCATAAGGGTTGACTTCGTGAATCCGCTCAGACCGGACACCTAACGCTTCACAAAGCTTTCTAAAGTCTATTTTTACGGTCGCATCACCATGAATATTTAGCCCAGAGGATGGTGCGTTTTGGCCGCCAGTCATCCCCACAGCGCGATTATCCAGCAACAAGATTGTGACATTACCCTGGTTGTACGTGATATCCAGAAGCCCCTGCATACCCATATGTAGAAAGGTCGAATCGCCAATGACAGCTAGCACGTTCTTATTGGCGTCCTCTTCGCTGCGACCTTTATCAATGCCCTGCGCGACACTTAAGGATGCGCCCATACTGATACAAGTATCTAACGCATTCCAAGGATGGCCAGCCCCCAAGGTGTAACAACCAATATCGCCTGCAATAATGGTATTTTTGACATGAGATAGGCAATAGTAGATCCCTAGGTGAGGACAAGCAACGCACATCGTAGGCGGGCGAGGGAATACCTCTGTCACACCGACAGCCGCAATGGTGTTTTCTTTTCCTAGCAGGCGTGCGACGGCTGGTGTAATGACCGCAGGTGTCAGTTCGCCCATGCGAGGGATGGCCTCTTTACCATGTAATTGTATACCGGCGGCTTTTAATTCCGTTTCCAGCAACGGTTCAACTTCTTCGATAACGACTAATTTTCCAACCGATTCGGCAAATTCACGAATCATTTCAATGGGGGCTGGGTGGCTCATTCCCAGCTTTATCAATGGCGCATCAGGAAAAGCTTCCCTGACATGGCAATAAGCAGCGCCAGAGGTAATAAAGCCGACCTGCCGATTGGAACCTTGCTCAATAACATTGAGGGAGCAGGACTCAGAAAAGGTTGCCAAAGTTTTATCTCGCTCCAGCATAAGGGGAATACGTTGCCTAGCGTTGCCCGGCACCATCACTAAACGGCTAGGGTCTTTGGTGAATTTTCGTCCTTCTTTAACTTGTGGTATTGATAGGGTGACTAATCCTTTTACGTGACAGATACGTGTTGTTAAGCGAAGGATAACGGGAACTGCGTATTGCTCAGATAAGCCAAAAGCAAACCGTGTCATATCGTAAGCTTCTTGAGAGTCTGAAGGCTCCAGTACCGGCAGGTGGGCAAAGCGCCCCCAGTAACGAGAATCTTGCTCGTTCTGAGAAGATGACAACCCTACATCATCTGCGATCGCAATGACTAAACCGCCCACCGCCCCAATCAGTGTTTGAGTCATTAAGGCATCAGATGCCACGTTCATACCAACATGTTTCATAGCGCATAAAGCGCGGCTGCCAGTCAAGGATGCACCAATGGCGACTTCCAATGAGACTTTTTCATTGATAGACCACTCGGTATATAGATCAGGGTAAGCGGCGATGAACTCCAGAATTTCAGTAGAAGGTGTTCCAGGATAAGCCGACGCGACGCGACAGCCTGCGTCCCGAGCGGCAAGGGCGACTGCTTCGTTACCGGAAATAAAAATAGCTGGGTTGCTCTGAATTTGTTGGGCGACCGACATAGCACCACTCCGTTACACGATGATCATTCTTGGGGCAGAATGTTGAATAAATCAGCACACGAGTGTAATGGCGGGGGTTAGGGAAAATACCGATCTGGATCAATAAATCAGAACGAATTGGGCGAAGGTCTAAGTAGAATAACGGTTTACTTAAAAGATGAGTGGCATCTAAATAGCTTGGGATCGGTTGTATTTTTGCGGGTTTTTACTGCGTTTGTGGTCGTACATGCGCTTGTCGGCCAAGGTTAAACACTCGGACTGATTTTTGCCTTCAAGACTGGAAGCTATGCCATAACTGATACCTGATTTATCCCAGCCCTGTTTTCGAAGCTCTTTTTCGCATTGTATAACGATCTCTTGGAGTGTCGCTTTTAAGGCGGGAATATCTTGCTTTTTACGTATATCAAGTAACCACACAAATTCATCACCGCCTGTACGAAAAACACTCCCTAGTCCTTTAAGTTTGTTCTGCATCAGTTGCGCGCTATTGATTAAGAACAGATCGCCTTTGTCGTGCCCTAGTTGGTCATTAATCGCTTTAATGCCATCGAAGTCTATAAAGACGATGATGAAATGATGCTCTAGTTCGTTAAAGCTTTCGCTTAATAAATGTCGATTGCCTGTGCCTGTTAGCGGATCAATGCGTGCGAGATAAAAAGAGCGGTTGTAGTCTTTCTGCTTGTTATAAAGCCATTCGGCTAATGACAGTAATATACAAAAGCAATCTATTGCTAACGCAAGCAAGACGATTAGCGCTGGGTTCAGCCCTGTATCAATGAGTTTGGCATGAGTAAGGACATAAATAAGTAAAGATGCTCCATAAACAAGGTTGCCTGCTAGATAGTATTTAGCACGGGAGTACTCTGCCCGCAGCATGTTAAAACCAATCGTGATACTGGTGGTTAGCCATACCAGAGCAATGATGTGAGAGATCACAAAAGCGAATGAAAAGTTGACCCAAGGGAGTAATAGTCCAATACCTAGACACACAAAACAGAGCTGATCTAAGACGCGAGCCAGTTTGGAGTGGCTTTGCTGGCAGTTAAACAGCAGTTTGGTGAATTGGGCCGCGCACGCTATCGCGATAGGAAAAATCAACATTCCCCAGTAGGTGGAATTATAAAGAGGTGTGGGAAACAGATCATTTATCAGGCCTGCAGCGGCGGCCCAGCCGATACCATGTAATCCTACATAACCGGCATAAGCGATGGTGATTGCACTTCGTACTCTGATGAAAATAATGAGCGCGATTAAGGCCAGTGTCAGCATTACAGCAATAGATGAGGCTGTGATTGAGTTAATGATCAATTGATGATGAAAAAATGCAGCTTCGCTGAAAAAGCTAATAGAAAGCGGATTGGCATAATGCTTGGCGTCTATGAATATCCATAGATTGCCTTGCTCATATTTTTCTAGTGTAAGACTGAACGCTTGAGAGTGCATCAAACTTGGAGTTATGGCCCCCCTTGTTTGTGAGAAATCAATGCGTTGCACAGTATCTCTATGAGCGCTTTCCCAAAAAGCGATTCCGCTATCAACAAAAGTAGTGTTTGGGTTAACAAACCAAGTACGAGGTTCATGGCTATTATTTTGTACGGCTATTTTTGCAATATAGCTTCCCGAATGGCCGGCCAGAGAGTGTTCAATCGGGTGCGCATCGACTAATGCATTACGTAAGGTGGGTAAGTCGAGTGTTGTTGGATGATTGTCACTTGGGTACCAAAGCTTTTCTTCGCTGATTTCATAGTGATCTCCAGTCTCAAGCGTGAGGGAGGAGTGAGCCATTAAGGGTGTGATAAGCAAGAAGCTAAGTAAAAGTGACAGGAAAAAGTTATTTATCATCCTTGGCTTTATTCCCTTTCGCGTGAATGGCCGAAGCTTACCTTGTTAATAAGAGAAGGTAAGTGTTAAGTACGATAAATCGTTTCTATCAAGTGGTAACCAAACTTAGTCTTTACTGGCCCGTGTACCGTGAGTAAAGGCTTTTTGAATACCACGTTATCGAATGCTTTTAGCATTCTACCAGGCGGAAACTCGCCCAAGTCCCCACCCCGTTTGGCAGAATTACATTGCGAATGCCGCTTAGCAAGCGTAGCAAAGTCTGCACCTTTCGCCAGTTGCTGCTTAAGTTTTTCTGCCTCTTCTTTGGTTTTTACCAGAATGTGTCGTGCGCAAGCTTTTGGCATTCGCAATCTTCTCTTCTCTACGTGCGTTTTAATACTTCATCGACCAACTTGTTGATGCCGCTGGCTGCTTCAACAATGGAACCTGCCAGCATATAAGCCGGTGTCGTGATTAGCTTTCTCTGCTCATCAATGACGATGTCATCCACGGGGCAGTTGGTATGCTGGCCGCCCATTGCTTCTATCGCTGCAGCTGTCTCCTGATCTGTCCCGATTGTGCAGGTGGCACCTTCACCAAAGAGTAGTGGAGTCATAGCGGGAGCGATACAGATTAAGCCAACTGGCTTGTTGGCCTGATGGATCGCTTGTGCAAAGGCTAGTAGATCTGGATTGACATGGCAATCTGGGCCTTTGACCGCAAAGTCGCTAAGGTTTTTGGCTGCACCAAATCCACCGGGGATAATGAGCGCATCATAATCTGCAGGGTTGGCTGTTGCTAAATCAATAATCTCACCGCGGGCGATACGAGCCGCTTCAACGAGAACATTTCGAGACTCTCCTTCTGCAACTTCGCCTTTAAGATGGTTAATGACATGTAGTTGATCGATATTAGGAGCCATGCACTGGTAGCTTGCCCCTTGTTGTTCTAGTCTGAGTAACGTCAGTACCGATTCATGGATCTCGGCACCATCAAATACACCACAACCTGAAAGTACGACGGCAACTTTCTTCATCCTTTTTTCCTCTCGCTGATATCTGTCATATCCACATCTGGATAGATTACGTTAAGATTAATCCCATAACCAGTAACCGAAAAGTGGCTTCAGTGACGAGTATTTGAGTGCTGTCATCTCTCTGTCATATTTTTCGGGTCAAATTTATTTAGATGAAAAGGATATAGCCGTGGCCTTTAACGATAGCCAGCGTTTCTTCCCTGATACCCGTATGCGCCGTATGCGTGCTGACTCATTCTCACGGCGTTTGATGCGAGAGAATTTGCTCACACCTGCGGATCTGATCTATCCCGTTTTTGTCATTGAAGGCAGTAACAGCAAAGAGACTGTTGCCTCAATGCCGGGTGTTGAACGTATGAGTATCGATCTGTTGGTTAAAGAAGCTCGCGAGCTGGATAGCCTAGGGGTACCTGCCATGGCGCTGTTTCCGGTTACGCCAGCTTCGGCAAAGTCTGAGTTTGCTGAAGAAGCTTACAACCCCGATGGCTTGGCTCAGCGTGCGGTTAAAGCGATTAAGGATGCATGCCCAGATTTAGGCATTATCACGGATGTTGCGTTAGACCCGTTTACGACCCATGGACAGGATGGGATCTTGGATAGCAGCGGTTATGTCCTGAATGATCGCACCGTAGAAGCCTTGATTCAGCAAGCGCTCTCTCATGCGGCGGCAGGGGCGGATGTGGTTGCGCCAAGCGACATGATGGATGGCCGCATAGGCGGTATTCGCGAAGCCTTGGAAGAAGAGGGGCACGTTAATACTCGAATTATGGCCTATTCTGCCAAGTATGCGAGTGCTTACTATGGGCCGTTTAGAGATGCAGTAGGTTCGGCTGGAAACTTGGGTAAAGGCAACAAATTTAGCTATCAGATGGACCCTGCCAACAGCGATGAAGCCCTTCATGAAGTTGGGCTGGATCTGGCTGAAGGCGCGGATATGGTTATGGTAAAACCCGGTATGCCGTACTTAGATATTGTGCGCCGGGTCAAAGATGAATTTAAAGTACCGACATTTGTTTATCAGGTGAGTGGTGAATATGCTATGCATATGGCCGCTTTCCAGAATGGTTGGTTGGATGAGCGCAGTGTGATGATGGAATCCCTACTGGCATTTAAACGTGCGGGTGCAGATGGGGTTCTGACTTACTTCGCAAAACGCGCCGCTCAACTGATGAACGAATAGGCAGTACTCCACAGGATTGCGGAGAAAACAATGACAGGCCAGGTCACGATTGATCAAGAGGCAAGTACAATGAGTGAAGAATTATTACAAAACCAAGCGGCTCAAGCGCTGGTAGAGAGTCGTGAAATCTTGCCGACGGTTGACCATCCGGTTGAAGTTGAGCCGGTTGATCTCAAAGCCCCTGAACTCTATATCAATCGTGAGTTAAGCCATCTTCAGTTTAATGTGAGGGTACTGGAGCAAGCATTGGATGAACGTCATCCCTTGTTGGAACGACTGATGTTCCTGTTAATTTTCTCCAGCAATCTGGACGAATTCTTTGAGATTCGCGTAGCTGAGCAGCTGCGCCAGTTAAAATATGGCCGTGAGACGGTTGGGCCAGATGCCATGTACCCCAAAAAGGTGCTGGAAAAGATTCGTGAAATCTGCCAGATCAATG
>Ga0193955_1001516_pt1 | contig 10905 bp, 6 predicted proteins | sample BB_6_MG_FD_140343 | JGI IMG/M metagenome (GOLD analysis project Ga0193955, IMG submission 140343) | Microbial mat bacterial communities from the Broadkill River, Lewes, Delaware, United States - BB_6_MG | ecosystem: Environmental > Aquatic > Freshwater > River > Microbial mats | place: USA... | reverse complement strand
TCCTCTTCCATCTCTTTGGAAAATCCGATAGCACCTGGGTTCCGGAACCGATCGGGACATGCACAGGCCGCCACCCAATCCTCCCGGATCGCCTTGAACGCCTTAAAGGCATTGGATTCCAGGTCAACAATGCTTTTTTCCATGACCAGTTCCAGGCGTCCTTTGCGCTCCTCAAGGTGCATGAGCCGGGCAATGGGGATGCCTGCCGGCTGCCACTGATCAAACTCTTTTTCCAAATTGATGACGGCTGCCATCTGCCCTGTGGCACCGCCTGCAATCAGATGAAAGGCCGTCAGCCCTAAATTATAAGCATAACAGCAGTCAAAATAGGTTGGATCGGTGCCCCGGCCGTCATATCCGTAAAAATGGGTCTGGAGATTAAAATCGGCCTGGGACTTTTTAAATATATTGATAAGCACCGAAGGGGTCTCTTCTTCGTCATCCAGCATACCTGCATTAACCAGGGCAAGCTTCAGGGTTTTCAAGGAGATGATATCCGGTTTAACCAGCACATATTCATCCTTTGGATTTTTGAACAATGCCGGTGCAAACAGCTCCGGATCCATGCCCGCATCTGTCATCAGCGACACATAATCATTCCGAAGAATTCCCACTTTGTACTTCCCCTGCTCCCGCAGCACGCCCAGATACTCTCTAACCATGTCCATGATAATCTTCTCGGTTTTGACCTGGGAGAACTGAAAATTGCCGTGAAGGTCCCGTTCCACCAAAAGTCCTTCCCTGAAAAATCCGGGCAACTGGTTAAACAACTCATCATCCCGGACATTCCAAATGGGAAACCGGTCTTTGCCTTTGCCCATCATACCCTGGGAGATCCTGCGCAGATAATCCAGCTTTTGGTTCAGGGAAGGAAATGTCCTGTGAAAATCCAGGTCATGGATTCTATTGTAGTCGGCAATTATTTTATTGAGTTTTGTGATGAATACCTGAATTTCATTGATGAATTCCAGGATACCCTCGGGGATGATCATCAGGCCGTAATTTTTGCCGAATGCCGCCCGCCGCACGATAATATCACAAATCACCCGAGACAGATGGCGCAGGGTAATCCCAAAGGCGTTATAGTCCATCTGCCCGCCTTGTTCCAGGGCTTTTGACAACCGATCCTGATCCACATAATCGGCCAACTCCTCACCGATGAGGGCGATATTTACATGGGTCTGAAGCGCTGTTTCCAGAGTCAGATGGCTTGCCACCCGCCCCATGACCTTGCATACATGCCAGTATTTTATATCGGAACTGCTGTCGTTGGCCAGATTGGCAATATTTTGGGCAAAGGCCCGGGCTGCAGAATGGAATCCAAAGGAGGTGGCGCACAATACCTTACCGTCTTCGGTTTTTACCTGGATATCGCCATCAATGGTTTTGGGTACGCCAATAACTTTTATCCCTGAAGACTTAAAATGCTGGGCCAAAAAGGCGGCGTTGGTATTGGAATCATCCCCGCCGATGATCACCAGTGCATCCAGATTTAATGCCTTGCATACCGTCAGGGCCAGCTCCATTTTGCTGCCCGAATCAATTTTGGTCCGGCCGGTTCTAATCATGCCAAACCCGCCCATGTTCCGGTGGGCATCCACCAGTTCCGAGGTGATCTCAATGTACCGATTTTCAAGCAGTCCTTCGGGCCCTTTAATGAACCCGAACATCTTGGACTGGCTGTTAAACCGTTTCATCTCATCAAAAAGGCCTGCAATGACATTGTGTCCGCCCGGAGCTGGACCGCCGGAAAAAACCACACCGATGTTGCGCGGCTTTGAAAATTTTTCCTTTGCATGTTCATCGGGCTCAGAATCTGTAATCAGCTGCTGAACCGGGTTATTGATAATTCCGGGCAGCATGCGTTCCGCCTCGGTATCTTTTAAAAAACGGTATTCGTGCAAGGCCTCAAAAGAGGTGTGTGATCCATTGAAAATATCTATTTTTTCAGGAGAAAACCGTCGTCTTGCCAAGGTTTCCCTGCTCTCCTCGTTCATGGTTTGAAAGGCCTGCGCCCGCACGTCGGAGGAAATCTCCAGGGTATTGTCGTTCATCTATTACTCCAAATTCATTTGTTCTACTGTGCCATCACCTGATTTCGACCATTTTCTTTTGCCTTGTATACCGCCATATCCGCCCGTTCAAACAGATCCGTGGGCGAGGTATCGCCTTCCTTAATGCAAGAAACGCCAATGCTGACCGTAACCCGCACCGTATCCTTTTTGTACAGAAATTCAATTTTTTCTATGGTCTGACGAATTTTCTCGGCAACATGTAAGGCGCCTTTTATATCGGTCTCCGGCATAATGACGACGAACTCTTCGCCGCCGTACCGGGCAAGCATATCACATTTTCTTAACAAAGGCCGGGTTCGTTTAATAATTTCCTGCAGACATTTATCCCCAATGGCGTGTCCATAGGTATCATTAATATGTTTGAACTTATCCGCATCAATGACCAACAGTGAAAAAATATTTTTATACCGGAGAAACCGGTCCATCTCCTCACCAACTTTTTTGTCATAGGCCCTGCGGTTTTTTGCGCCGGTCAACTGATCCTCGTTGAGTTTTCGCTCCAACTCCTCAGAATATTTTGTTGCAGCCTGCAACTCCTGCCTGAGTTTGCTGAATCTGGTGGTAAAGGCAGCCTTGCCTTTTTCAGCCAATTGACTGATGGCCTGGTCCACTTTTTGTTTTTTCTGCAACGCCTTTTCAATGGAAGTAAGGCCTGTGGATATCTTAACCCTCAAATCATCCAGGCTTTCGGCTACATCAAATGATTTTTTAATCCCGGCCATTTCGTCGTTTAAGATGGTCTCAAACCCTTGATTTGAGGAGAGCAAAGAGCTTGTGTGCTCAAAGGAAGAGGCCAGTCTCTTTTCAATTTCAAAAATCCTTGCCACGATATCCCGGATGAAGGCATTCACCTTTTCCCGGTCCTGGCTGGTCTCGGAGATATAATTGAAAATCAAGGAAAAAATATTTTCCCGAACACCTTCAAAATCATGGATCTCTTCTATTTTCAAAAGATTTGAGGTAATGGTTTCCAATCGCCTGATATATTTTTTATCAAGGGTGGATTTTAAATGATTCACCACATCCTGGTAACTTTGCCGCAGATTGTCCAGCACCTGCGCCTCGGATGAATTTTTCCGAAAAGAGGAAAAAAAACCCTTCTTTTTTTTGGCCGCGACAGGCCCCACATCTTCCTGGATCATGGCCGTTTTAATCTGACCGAAGATGTATTCAATTTTAGCAGGCGACGCCTTTTTGCGCATGGCCGCACCCAGTTGAACGCAGGCATTGCCCAATGCCGTGCCGTCCTGGGACAGCTCTTCTAAAATAATGGGAAGATACCGTCTGTAAAGGCTGTCAAGATTCCCATACTGGGCCTCGACCGCATCCAGTTCCTTGAGCAGACGATCTTTCTGGGTTTGTAATTTATCGATTTGAGCTTGCAGTTGATTTGTTTTATCGTCTTGTGGTTCTGCCATAATGTATCCCCAAGCTTAAACAACTTGTAATGGTTGAGTATTTTTAACCAGTGAAACAAGGAAAGTAAAGTTAATTTAACAGCCCCCAAGACTTGATTGCGGCTGCTAAAAATTGTACAAGATGCCACATATTAACCCGGATTTTACCTGATTGGCAAATCAGGATTTAAAATTTATAAATTAAGGCACAAGATCAGGAACCCTACGCAAAAATAAATGCGAAAAACCTTGCGCCGGGACCTTAAATCCAACGAGGAGATATAAGGGTGGTATTTAGCTTTTTTAAGAAAAAAAATAAACCGACACAAACAGAACCCGTTTCAGAAGAAAACAGCCCCGAAGAGGAACCGCAATCTGCTTTGCAGGCAGACTTGGAAGCGATTTTACAGCCTAACGCCCCTGAGGTTACAGGAGAATTAAAGGAACAAGAACCGGTAGAGCAGACAGCGGATAAAAATTTAGAACCGGATATGATAACAGAGCCTGTCCCGCATTCCGAACCTGCCGAAGAAGAACGCACCGGGGAAACCGTTGACGAAGCACAGGGCGAGGTTCAAGATAAACCTGAAATCAAAGAGGGAACAGGGCTGCTCTCAAAACTGAAATCCGGCCTGGCCAAAACCCGGACGGTTTTAAATACGGACGTCACCGAATTGTTCTCCTCGGGCAAAGTCATCGATGAGGATCTGTTTGATGAACTTGAAGAACGCCTGGTGACCTCGGATCTTGGTATTGACGTCACCATGGAGATGATGACGCGAATCAAGAAAAAAAGCCGAGGACTGTCCACGGCGGATCAGCTTCGGCAGGTGCTCAAAGACGAACTGCTCACCTTGTTTCCTGAGCCTGCCACGGCCGCCCCATCCGCCCCCAAACCATATATCATCATGATGGTAGGTATTAATGGCACTGGCAAAACAACCACGCTGGGCAAACTTGCCATGAAATATAAAGCCGAAGGCAAAAAAGTATTGATTGCCGCGGCAGACACCTTTAGGGCCGCAGCCATTGAGCAGGTTGAAGTATGGGCCCAACGGGCCGGTGCGGACATTGTCCGGCACAAAGAAGGGGCTGACCCTGCAGCCGTTGCTTACGATGCCGTTGAAGCCGGCATAGCAAGGGGAGCTGATGTGGTGCTCATTGACACGGCAGGCAGATTGCATACCCAGAAAAATCTCATGGAAGAATTAAAGAAAATTAAGCGATCTGTGGATAAAAAATACAAGGGAGCGCCCCATGATGTCATGATGGTTATTGACGCCACCACCGGTCAAAATGCGTTATCCCAGGCAGATATTTTTCACAAGGCCGTAGGGCTGACCCAGATGACTATCTCCAAATTGGACGGGACGGCAAAAGGCGGAATTGTGGCGGCCGTCTCTGCGGCCATGCAGTTGCCCATTGCCTACATTGGTGTGGGTGAGGCCATAGAAGACCTCCAGGAATTTGATGCAAAGCGCTTTATCGATGCGCTGTTTGATGATTGATTTAGTCTCGCATTAGTTCCGTGTCCATCCAGAAATAAAAATTTCTGGATGGACACAGTTTATAGTTCAAACAGATCCAGGGACGGCTTCTGCATATCCACATAAATCATCCGGCTATCCTTGGACTGATTTTTTCCCAAAAGGATATTTAGCACAGCCATAATCTGAAACGATGCGACCAGGGCCGGGGACAAAACCGGCGTACCTAAAAGGTGTTCGGCTGAAACAGCTTCTTTTTGGCCGCCGTAAAGCATCTGCATACGCCCATCCAAAGGATGGATGAGCATCACACGCCCCCCGAATCCGGCAACAGTCCCGTGGACCAGGGGTAAACGGCATTTGTCGGCAATGCCGGCCAGGGCCAACCGGTCACCCGGTGTATCAAGGGCATCTGCAATTACCTGGGCATCTGCGAATAAATCCGACTGATTTTCGTCGTTCACTGCAATTTTGTGGGCTGTAATCCGTACGGCAGGATTAATCAGCCGGCAGCATTCCTGCATCACCTCAACCTTGGGTTTGCCCAGGGTATTTTGGGCAGAAAAAACCTGGCGATTGAGATTGGTTTCATCAAAAGAGTCCGGATCAAAGATGTGCAGCACCCCGACGCCCAGACGGCAAAGGCCTTCTATAATATGGCCGCCAAGACCGCCTGATCCGACCACGGCCACGCAGGCAGTTTGCAGGGTGATTTGATCTTTTAAAGTGATGGAAGGCATGTTGCGAAGATACCGCAAGGGTACAATTCCCTTTTCCATACTTTTCACATAGACCTGGTACAACGGGATATTTAATATCTCCGCCACATCCGACAGCTCCTTGTCACCTATGACCTGTCGGTCTTTACCCTGGCCGTCTGTTTTAATCCGTGCCCTGGATTCCAGTAACTGTTCGATTGACATCATCCACCACCAATGGGCGGGAAAATCCCCACACGGTCTTTGTTGTTTATGGCAGAATCCAGAGACGCCGCAATCCCATTGAGAAAAACCAGTTTAATATCCTCTTCAGGGACGCCGATACGCTGAACCGCATCCCTTATGGTGGCAGGGCCGTCAAACTCAAGACAACCGTCAGAATCTATGTCTCCATGGCTGGCATAGGAGGCAAGCGTGGCAAAAAGTCTGATTTCTATTTTCATTTAATACTATCCGATTTTTCGTCTGATTCTTTGTTCGGGGAGGAGACAAGCCCCAACAGCAACCGGTATGGCCCTGGGGTACCGGGCGGTAGCGCCGCAATCCGGTCTCCGTCTTGAAGCGGTGTGTCAAAGGGCGCAATTTTCCCGTTAACAAAAACCCCCTCAATCTCCTGTGGCCCTATTCCCAAACCGTCTAAAATATCCTGTACACATTGTCCGTCCTCTAAATCAAGAACAGCATCGACACAAGGAATATTTTTCGCTTTAAGTTTTGTCTGTAAAAATGAAAACGCGTTAAATAGTACAGAACCCATGTCATCCCCAATGTTGCATAAAAAAAATGGGGGCAGCTTGCACATGCACAACGCTGCCCCGGAAAATAGATGGCTAAATCACAAATTAGAATTTTACGGCTTCAGCCAGTTCCTCAGTTGTGAAATCCCAGGATACATCATGCGGTGCAATCTTTTCTTTGAACATTTCGGGCAGCTGGTCATCCTTGGAGGTAAAACCTGCACGGCGGTTAAATTCCAGCTCGTCTTTGAGAATGGAGATACCCAGGTTGACCACATCATCGGTGGTAAGACTCAGGCCATACCTTGCATTGATCATATCCACGACCATCTGCAGGCCTTCGGCATTGTCAAGAATCGGGAATGCCACGAACAGACAGAGGCCGGCCGCATCAATGGCTGCGGTGGCGATCTGCAGGGTCTTGGAGATATCCACGTTGCCGTCCTTTTTCAACGGATCAATGGAACCGCCGACACCCAGAATGTTCTGGCACACACCGTAACCTGCGGTATGGTCCGCACCCTGGGGCGTTGTGGCATATGTAACACCAACAGCTTTAACCGCTCTTGGGTCATAGGCCGGCAGAGCCTGACGTTTTACAACGGGCACACGGTCTACGCCCAGGGCCTGGCCCGTGAATGCGGCACCGTTTCCAATGATTTTGCCCATGGGTCCGCCTTTGCCGACTTCCTTAAGCAGTTCGATGGCAGCCTTGCCGTCACCCCAGGGAATAACGCCACCTTCCATGGCAATACCAATGGCCACACCGGTATCAATAGTATCAAGACCATACTCGTCACACAGTCTGTCCATCATGGCAATGTCATCCAGATCCTTGATCAGGCAGTGGGAACCAAACGCCCAGACAGTTTCATATTCGAAGCCTGAAGTAAGATAGTTGTTGTCTTTGTCATTGTAAATCTGGGAACATTTGATAACACAGCCCGGATGACAGCCTTCGGCTGCAACGCCGCCGCGTTTTTCAATGTTGGCGGCCAAAACTTCCCCACTGATTTCCTTGGCATCTTCAAAACGGCCGGTTCTGAAGTTCTTGGTCGGCATGGCACCGGCTTCGTTGATTACATTAACCAGAACGGCGGTACCAAAGGCAGGCAGCCCCTGGCCTGAAACCGGATGGCTTGTCAGCAGTTCAACCCATTTTTTATTGGCGGCCTTAAATGCTTCGGGGTCCTTTATTTCCACACGCCCTGCGCCTTTGTCATCAACAACAATGGCTTTGATTTTCTTTGATCCCAGGACCGCTCCAAGACCGCCGCGGCCGGCTGCACGACCGGGATGTCCTTTGGGGTCGGCAAAGTGGATGGATGCCCCTGTCAGGCGCTGTTCACCGGCAACACCGATACTTGCAGTGCCCACACGTTTTCCAAAACGCTCCCAGAGCTTTGTAATCATTTCACCGTTATTTATGCCCACATACTCATCTGCGGGAAGGAACTCAACACTGTCTTTTTTAATAACAATCATGGAAAATGCGTCGTCCTCGGGTTTATCCTCCAAAACCAGGGCTTTAATCCCAAGACGGGCCAATTTCTGGGAAACCAGGCCGCCGCTGTTGCTCTCTTTGATACCACCGGTCAACGGAGATTTTGAGCCCAGAGAGAGACGTCCTGAGTTGGCAGCAGGAGAACCGCTCAACAATCCCGGTGCAAAGACCAGTTTATTATATTTACCCAGAGGATGGGATGTAGCAGGAACTTCATTTAAGATCATTTTGGAAGTCAGAGCCCGTCCGCCAAGCCCTGCCAATTCTTCAGTCGGTGTTTCAAATGAATAGGTTTTTTCCCTGGTGTTAATTCTTAAAATTTGTGACATGTGCTGCTTGCTCCTTGAATCTGTACTTTTAATTCGGCCAGCCTTTTTTTCACAATCCACTGCTTAAAAATTTGGCCCCGTTTTACATATATTCACATATTAAAGTTTAGAAAATTCCATGTCAACTAATTAAAATCATTAACGTTTTTAATTCAAACAGGCGTTATCCCTTAAGATTAACGGTTCATAAAAGAAAAGCCTTAAAGAAAATTATAACCTATACTGACAAAATATAACATTCGGCAATATAGAGGGGCAGATCCTCTTTTTCTGTGCACAGGGGATATTTCTATAAAGTCAATGTAAAAGAAAGCAAACGCTTGAAACCAAAAAGGTCCTGCCGCCACAAAAAATTTGCTGAACGACAGGACCTTTGCGTTTTACTACGGAATGTGCGTGGCACTTGTAAAAATCAGCCGCCCACGACAACCTCCAGCCCCTTTCTGACGAACAGGTCCCGGACGGCATCAACTGTCTGGGCGTCCGGTTCGGACATGGCGCGGGTCTCGTTAAAACGTTGCCCCAGCTTCTCGTACTTGCCCGCCATAATGTCATGGTAGGGCAAAAGGTTTACCAAAAGGGGGGCTTCGGGCAGTGAGGATAGAAACGCTGCAGTCTGCCTCATATTGCCGGAATCGGCGTTCACCCCCTGGATCAGGGGAATACGGATCCATATTTTGGCCCCGGTTTCCACCAGGGCTTGCAGGTTTTTCAGGATCAACGCGTTGCCCACGCCGGTCCATTGCCTGTGGGCTTGGGAATCCATATGTTTAAGGTCGTAGAGGAACAGGTCCGTATGGGCTGCCACCCGCATCAGGGTTTCGGTTTTGGCGTGGCCGGTGGTGTCCACGGTCCTGTGGACGGATAATTGCCCCAATGCCTTTAAGGCCGCTGTCAGAAATTCGGCCTGGCCCAGGGGCTCCCCGCCGGAAAAGGTGACCCCGCCCCCGGACTGGTCAAAAAAAAGAGAGTCCTTTTCAATCTCTTTGACGATATCGGCCACCGTCATCTTTCGGCCGAAAATCTCAACGGCCGTGGACGGGCAGGCGGCAGTGCAGACCCCGCAGTTGAGGCATTTTTCCTGATCCGCGGTAATGCCTGTTCCCGTCAGAGTCAGGGCATTTTCCGGACATACGTCCATGCACATTCTACAGCCGATACATTTTGACGGCGTATACACCCTCTGGGCCGAGGCTAAAATACCTTCGGGGTTGTGACACCAGACACAGTGCAGAGGGCAGCCCTTGAGAAAAACGGTGGTCCGGATTCCCGGACCATCGTTGATGGCATACCGTTTGATGTCGTAGATCAGTCCTGATTCCATGATCATCAGAATACTTCGTTTTCGGTTCGGTCGATGATCTCCTGCTGGATATCCGCGTTGAGATCGTTAAAATAGTCGGAATATCCCGCCACCCGGACCAAAAGATCCCGGTAGTCGTCCGGGCACTGCTGGGCCGCAAGCAGGGTCGCTGTATCCACGATGTTGAACTGGATATGGTGGCCGCCCATGGCAAAATAGCTTCGTATCAGGTGGCCCAGCTTGTCGATGTCTGACTCCCGGCGAAGCAGGCTGGGCATAAAGCGCTGGTTGAGCAGGGTGCCGCCGGACTTGGCCTGGTCGAGCTTGCCCAGAGACTTCACCACAGCCGAAGGGCCGTTGGTATCAGCCCCGTGGGAGGGGGAGGTACCGTCGGAGATGGCTTTGCCGGCCAACCGGCCGTTGGGGGTGGCGCCCATGATCTTGCCGAAATAGACGTGACAGGTGGTGGAGAGCATGTTCATGTGATATTGCCCGCCTTCTTTGATATTGGGAATCCCATCAATGGCCGAAAACAGGTCGTTATAAACCGTTACGGCAATGTCGTCGGCATAGTCGTCGTCATTTCCAAAAAACGGAGTTTTGTTGACGATGATCTGGCGCATGATCTCCTCACCCTCAAAATTTTTATTCAAGGCGGAAACCAGGGCGTCCATGGTGAAGGTCTGGTCCTCAAACACATGTTTTTTAATGGCCGAAAGGCTGTCGGTGATGGTGCCGAGCCCGCAGCACTGGATATAGCTCGTGTTGTACCGGGGACCGCCGTCGTAATAGTCCCTGCCCTTTTCAATGCAGTCGTCAATGACCACCGAAAGGAACGGGGCCGGTGCATACTTGGCAAACATCCGGTCAATGTAATTTGAGACCCGGGCTTTGAGATCCACAACATAATTGAGCTGGTTCAAAAAGGCCTGGTAAAGGTCGTCAAAATTTTTAAACTCCGTCGGTTCCCCTGTGGCAAGACCGACCATCTTGCCGGATACGGGGTCCTTTCCGTTGTTCAGGGTGATCTCAAGCAGTTTGGGCACGTTGAGATAGCCGGTCAGAAGATACGCCTCCTTGCCGAAGGCCCCCACCTCAATGCAGCCGCTGCACCCGCCTTCCCGGGCATCCTCCACGCTCTTGCCCTGGCGGACCAGTTCCATAACATAGGTGTCGCAGTTGAACAGGGAGGGATAGCCGTGGCCCTGGCGGATAACCCGGGCCGCAGCCTTGATGAAGCGGTCCGGCGTAACGGCACTGACATGGGCGGAAACTCCCGGCTGGAGGATGTGAAGTTCTTCCAACACCTCAAGAATAATATAGGAGACTTCGTTCACCCCGTTTGCACCGTTGT
>Ga0193955_1001515_pt1 | contig 10907 bp, 7 predicted proteins | sample BB_6_MG_FD_140343 | JGI IMG/M metagenome (GOLD analysis project Ga0193955, IMG submission 140343) | Microbial mat bacterial communities from the Broadkill River, Lewes, Delaware, United States - BB_6_MG | ecosystem: Environmental > Aquatic > Freshwater > River > Microbial mats | place: USA... | reverse complement strand
TGAACGATTATGAAGGGGCCAACCAGATCCGTGATCCCCTGCCGCCCATGATATTTATCCCGTCAACGGCCAGCAGCGGATCGGACATTTCCCAGTTTGCCATTATTACGGATATGGAGCGCCGGGTGAAAATGTCCATCATCAGTCGGACCCTGGTGCCCAATATATCCATCATTGATCCGGAACTGTTAACCACCAAATCCAGGGGACTTATTATTGCCGCCGCCCTGGATGCCTTGTCCCATGCCGTTGAAGCCCATGTTTCCAGGATTGCCTCTCCCATGACCGAGGTGCACTCCCTTAAAGCCATTGAACTGATTTTCCACCATCTGCCCGCAGCCCTTGAAACCCGTTCCATCCACCACCTTGAAAAACTGAGCATGGCCGGGACCTCTGCGGCAATGGCCTTCAGCAATGCAAGCCTTGGCCTGGACCATGCGCTGGCCCACTCCCTGGGCGGGGTATTGGATACGGTCCACGGCATCATCCACCCCATCCTTTTGCCCCAGGTCATGCGGTTTAACCTTGAAACCAGTACCGATAAAATCGCCCAGATCGGCCAGGTGATTTTAGGCAAGTCCCTTTCAACCCCGGAAGAGACCGCTCTGGCAGGCATTGAACGTCTGGAAGAGTATTTTAAAAGCCTTAAGGTATCAACAAGGCTAAGGGATATCGTACCGATCCGGGCCAAACTGCAGAGCGTCTGCGAGATGGCGGCCCTGGATACCTGCCTGCTGAGTAATCCAAGAAGCGCAAGTGTCCAGCAGATGCTTGAGATATGTGAAAAGGTGTGGTGATGAGAAAAACAACCCTTGATGATATTATCGGCCTGAAATATACCAAGCTGGGTTTTTTCCCCGAGGCCAAGCACAAAATGACCCAGCTTAAGGCCGCCAACATCAGGCTTGAGCGTAAAAGTCAAAAACTTCAGGCCATTTTGGACGGTATTTCCGATGTCATGGTCATCATGTCCCTGAATTTTACGATCATTACGGTAAACCGGCTTTTCTCAGAGGTGTTTGAATGTGACCGCCCCGAAAGAAAGACCTGCTATGAACTGTTCATGAACAGAACCTCACCCTGCCCGGACTGTCCGGTAAAAGAGTCTCTGGCAAACGGGCAGGTCTGCCGCAAAACCCGGGTTTATTTGATCAAAGACAAAAAACGCCAGTTTGAAGTATCGGTCTCTCCCATGACGGATATCCATGGAAAAATCTTTAGATTTATTCTGCTCATGCGGGATGTAACCCGGGAAAAAGAGTACCAGGAAAGTTATTATTATTCCACGAAAATGGCCACCGTAGGGTTGCTGGCAGCCGGTGTGGCCCACGAGATAAACAATCCGCTGACATCCATCTACGGATTTTCAGAAGGTCTGAAGCGGCGTCTGCCAAGACTTAAGGAATATCTTGAACACAATCCCGGGGCTGATGCCGATGACCTGGCAGCTGATTTTGATGAATACATCGACACTATCATCGCCGAGTGCAACCGGTGCCGGGATATCGTAAAAAACCTGTTGACCTTCAGCCCGAGAAAACGCATTGATTTTTCCCGGGTGGACCTGAATGCGATGGTCACCGATGTGATCAAACTGCTTCATTTCCGCCTCAGACAGGAAGCCGGTGTGACCATTGAGCTGGACCTGCCTTCGGACATTCCAAAAATCAACGGCAATGCGCCGGAGATCAAACAGGTGCTGCTCAACATTGTATGCAACGCCATTGATGCCGTTGACGGCAAGGGCCGCCTGGACATCTATGTCAAGGTCAGAAAAAAGTGGGTTGTACTCTCTGTGGAGGACAACGGCTATGGTATTACAGAAGAAGATATGAAACGGCTTTTTGACCCTTTTTTCACCACCAAACCGCCCGGGAAGGGAACCGGCATAGGACTGTCCACCTGCTACAACATTATTCAGCAGCACCAGGGAAAAATATTAGTTGAAAGTGAGCCCGACCAGGGAAGCGTTTTCCATATCTGCTTTCCCCTGGAGGAAAAAGATACAGATGAATAAATCCGAAAACGAAATTAATGTACTTGTGGTGGATGATGAAAAACACATTCGTAGACTGCTGGAAAAGGAATTGTCTTCGCCCCGGCGCAGAATCACAACGGCCGGGAATGTCCAGGCCGCCCTCAGCGCCGTCCAAAAGACCCGGTTTGACGTTATTATCCTGGACATCATGCTGCCGGACGGCAACGGCATTGAATTGATGGCCCGTTTCCAGGAAGAGATCCTGGCGGTCCAGATCATTTTGATCACCGGTTACGCCGATGTGGATGATGCGGTGATGTCCATGAAGGCAGGTGCCTGTGATTATATCACCAAACCTTTTGACCTGGACCGGCTGGAACAGGTGGTTGAAACGGCATTTCAACGGGGTCTGGGATATAAAAGAGAACTGCTCAGGCACCAAGGCGCCCAGACCGTGGACACCAATTTTGAAGACCATATGATCGGGCATTCCAAGGCCATGGATGAAATCCGTTTTCTGATCCGTAAGGCAGCCCCCACAAATGTTCCGATTCTGATCACAGGAGAAAGCGGAACCGGTAAAAATGTGATTGCACGACAACTTCATGCCCAGAGCCAGAGAAGTCATATTCCCATGCTCACCAAAAACTGTGCAACCCTCCAGGAAGAGCTGATGCGAAGCGAACTTTTCGGCTATTGCAAGGGGGCCTTTACCGGGGCGGAAGCCTCCAGGGAAGGCCTGCTGAGTATGGCCCATGAAGGCACACTTTTCCTGGACGAAATCGGGGATCTGTCGGTGGGTGTCCAGGCCTCCCTGCTGAGGGTGATGGAAAACCAGACCTTCCGCCCTGTGGGAGACAAAAACGAAACCCGGGTGAATATACGGTTTATCTTTGCCACCAACCGGGAACTGAAAAAAGCGGTTGCCGAAGGGGAATTCAACCAGGCACTGTTTCACCGACTTAACGTCTTTACCATCAACACCCTGCCCCTGCGCAAGCGAAAAGAAGAGATTCCCGTACTGGTGGAACACTTTATAGGAAAGCTGAAACCCAACTGCAAAATTTCAAAAAATGCCATGAAACTGCTTATGGGCTATGACTGGCCGGGCAATGTCAGGGAACTGCACAATGTCATTGAGCGCGGCATTATTCTTTCGGATAACATGGTAATCACAGAGCGCTGCCTGCCCCTTGAATTGCTGGACACCTCAAACCGGGGCGATGATGATGAAGATGCACCGTTGTTTGCTTCCTTGAAAGAGGTGGAGAAAAAACATATCCTGGAGGTGATGGACCATGTGGACAACAACCGGTCCAAGGCGGCGGAGCTGCTGGGAATCAGCAGAAAAACCCTGTATCGCAAATTAGCAGACATCCCCGAATATACACAGATGGATGCCTAAGAGCCAAAGATAAAAGACAAAAAAGCAAGGGGGAGCCAAAAGGCTCCCCCTTGCTTTTTCTTTTCTTTTCTTTTCCTTCTCAAAGCAACCCGGCCATTATCATGGTCAATGATAATGGCCGGGGCATTGTCAATTTACAACATCAACAATGGTGCATTCTAAGCTAGGATATAAGTGCATCTATTAATTAGAGTGCGTTTGTATAAATCTGAATTACGTCGTCAAGGGTCGGACGTCTTGGGTTGGTAGCGCCGCAGGCATCTTTCTGGGCGTTTTCAGCCATGATTTTCAGATCTTCTTTTTTAACACCAAGCTGGGTCAGGTCAGAGGGGATTCCAACATCTTTAGACAGAGTCTGAATAGCAGTCAATGCACGTTCAGCAGCTTCTCTGGCAGAAAGACCTTCGATGTTTTCTCCGAGGGCTACAGCAATGTCTGCATAACGGTCAAGCTTGGCAATCAAGTTGTAACGGGAAACATGGGGAAGCAGGATGGCATTGCAAACACCGTGGGGAAGGTTGTAAAATCCGCCCAACTGGTGAGCCATGGCATGAACATGACCAAGGCTTGCATTGTTGAATGCCATACCGGCAAGGTACTCAGCATAGGCCATTTTATCTCTGGCGACAATATCTTCACCATTGGCAACAGCAGGTCTCAGGTATTCAGCGATCAATTCGATAGACTTGATGGCGCAAGCGTCGGTGATGGGGGTAGCGATGGTAGAAACATATGCTTCTACGGAGTGAGTCAACGCGTCCATACCGGTAGCAGCTGTCAGGAAGCTGGGCATACCCATCATCAACAGCGGGTCATTGATGGCGATGGCAGGTGTTACACGCCAGTCAACGATGGCCATTTTTACTTTTCTGCTGGTGTCTGTGATGATGCAGAAACGAGTCATCTCAGAGGCAGTACCTGCAGTGGTGTTGATGGCGATAAAGGGAGGCATTGCCTGGGTTGACTGATCAACGCCTTCGTAGTCGTGGATGGTTCCGCCGTTGGTGGCTACAAGGCCGATACCTTTACCACAGTCATGGGAGCTGCCGCCGCCCAGGGTGATGATCATGTCGCAACCGCTTTTCTGGTAAAGCGCAAGACCTTCTTCAACGTTCTTATCGGTGGGATTGGGCACTGTGTCATCGTAGACTACAGCTTCTGCTCCCATATCTGCTTTGATCAAATCGCAAATCTGAGCGGTGATGCCAGCTGCGGTAATACCTTTATCAGCAACGATGAAAGGTTTGCTTACCCCAAGGCTTTTCATCTGAGCGCAAATCTGTTTGTGGGAACCGACGCCCATGAGAGTAACTGTGGGAATGTAAAATCCGAAAACTGCTTCTGCGTGTGACATTTGAATCTCCTCTATTAGGTTTGTTTCAAAAAAGTTCATGTTAAAATGCACAATCTCAACAACAACTGCCATGTGTATAGAGCAAGTTCGAGACCACAAGGGCAAATTAAGGAGAATAAACGTCACTTAAATTTTTTTATTTTATCGGAACCTCCTTTATTTCAAACGTTTAATTTTTTATTTTTTTTTAATTTCGAAAAAAAATTCGAATTTTTCTTATGTTTTGGAGCGTAAAATTTTTTTAAAAAGTGTAGCAGGTTGACCCGACCACCACACCCGATGGGTCAAAAGGTAACATGGCTTAAATATCCATGGCACATCTATTGCCGCTTTGCCCCAATACCATCAAACGGTCCGGTCAAAAAGTCCCATCAAGGCGGATTTTTCCAAACCGTCAACAATGGGCTGTAACTCAGAAAGGACCGTCTCAAGCAGTTCTTCCCCATGCCCGGTTTCATTTTTCAAGGCCAGGTCCAGTGCAGCAGCAGCCTGATGAAGATGTTTCATGCCAAGGTTTCCGGCCACCCCTTTCAAGGTGTGGGCGGCCATTGCCGCAGCCTGGGGATCATGTTTTTCCAATGCATTTTTAAAGGCTTCATGAAACTCAGCCTGGGTCTCAAGAAATTTTACAAGCAGTTTTCGATAGAGCACGACATTATTTTGCACGACCTTCAGGCCAGCCGCCGTATCAATACCAGGCCAATCGGGCAGGCCGGTTTCGGATGACGTTTTTTGGCCGGCATCAGACACCTCTTTAACAGGTGCCCGGGGAGTGATCCATTTGGCCATGGTCATGAACATTTTGGAAACATCAAGGGGCTTGCTGATATAATCGGTCATACCGGCATCAATACTCTTTTGGCGGTCATCGGCCATGGCATGGGCCGTCATTGCAATAACGGGCAGCGTTTCTAGTCCCGCTTTCCCGCGGATGATTTTGGTGGCGGCATACCCGTCCATTATGGGCATCTGGCAGTCCATCAACACACCGTCATAGACATTGTGATCAAGCAGATCCAAAGCCAGTTGCCCGTTAACGGCACAATCCACATCAATACCGTTTTGGGTCAGCAGTTCAGTGGCCAGTTCCTGATTGATTTTATTGTCTTCGACGAGCAACACTTTAGCGCCCCGCAGTTTCTCCACCGCCTCCGCCACATTTACAGCCCCGTTATCATTTAAGCTTAACGTGTCGGCTTGATACCCCATGGCAACCAGCACAGCACTATATAATTGGGAAGGGGTAATGGGCTTGCCCAGAAATCCCGCCAGATTAAGTTTCTCGGCCGCCTTGGGCACGTTCACACGATCGTAGGCCGACATAATGATGATTTTGGGAATGTGGCCAAGCCCGACATGACGCAGAATCAATTCAGCAGTCTCAATGCCGTCCATACCCGGCATACGCCAATCCATCAAAACAAGGTCACAGGGCGCATTTTGATCCATCTTTTCTAACATACGTATGGCATCCTCACCGCAGTCCGCCTGACTCACCGTCCATTGAAAATGGTTGAGCTGCCGGATCAAGATGTCACGGGCGGTCTCATTATCATCCACAATCAGGATATTCAAACTATCAGGATGCCCGGCATTACAAGGACGCTCCGGGGCCGGGTTTGCCTGCCTGCCGAACTGGGCCGTAAAATAGAAGGTGCTGCCGGCTTCGGGGATGCTTTCAACCCATATGCGTCCGCCCATCATTTCCGTCAACTGCTTGGAAATCACCAGGCCGAGCCCTGTTCCGCCAAACTTTCGGGTAATTGAGCTGTCTGCCTGGATGAACGGCTGAAACAACTTGTCCTGCTCTTCGCTGCTCATGCCGATACCGGAATCCTGCACTGAAAACAGAATTGTGATCTGATCCTGGGTCTCCCCTTCTATGGAAATCGAAATAACCACCTCTCCCCCGGGTTTGGTAAACTTCACCGCATTATTGCACAAATTTAGCAAAATCTGACCCACCCGCAGCGGGTCACCCACAAGGGCCATGGGGATCTTCGGATCAATCTGATACATCAGCTCCAGCCCCTTTTCACCGGACTTGAGACCAATGATGTTTAACAGGTTCACCATGACAACCTCAAGGTTGAAATCAATGATCTCCAGATTCATTTTGCCGGACTCAATTTTGGAAAAATCGAGAATATCGTTCAGAATGCCCAGCAGCAACTCCGCCGACTGATTCACTTTTGAAACATAATTTTGGGTTCTTGGGTCCACGGCCGTCTGCAAGGCAAGGCCGGACATGCCGATAATCGCATTCATGGGCGTTCGGATCTCATGGCTCATATTGGCAAGGAACTCACTTTTCGCTCTATTGGCGGCATCCGCCTGGGCCTTGGCTTTTTTCAAGGTTTGGGCGGCGTATTCCAACTCTTTGTTTTTCTGCTTCATTTTCAGGTCGTGGGTCTCTTGAAAGTGATTGAGTACGTAAAAGAGAACCAAGCCGAGCACGAGAACAATGGTATGGATCAGTTTAAAATTATTGCTAGACAGCTGGATGGCTTGTATATACTCTTTGGCCGGAACGGTCACGCTGATACCGCCTCGCACCTCTCCAAGTTTATACCCCTGTTTTGCATGGCATTTTAAACAGGCCTTTTTCACGGCAAGGGGCGCCATATATCTGTATTGTGATATTCGTTCAAAAAACTCAAACACTTCTTTGTCCCCACGCTCAAAGCGATGCATCGCCTTTTGTTCCCAATCATCCCCCTTATTTTCGGGCCGAATAGGCTTTAAACTTGTGATGTGGTAATGAACTTCATTTTCCTGTTCCGCTATTTCGGCAATCTGGCGGGTCATGAAGGCCGGGTTAATCAAGGTCATGTGTACACCCTCTAAGGTGCTCACATCTCGATCCTCGACATCCAGATATGGGTTAGGTTGTGTTTCCTGGGTTATGGGGACATAGACGCCGCCATGCCTGGCGTTCCATAAACGGGTAGTTTCAATTTCGGCAAAAAACGAACGCCCGACATTCAACAAAGATTGATTGGCGCTTTTTTCGGTGGTTTTGAGATTCCAAAAAAGTGAAAAACCAATGGCGCAGATCCAGAACCCGGCCGTTAACAGCATATAGATTTTACGTTTCATGGGATTATGTTCCCTCTTTATTGTGGCCCGAAGCCTGAGATCTGTGAGATCTGATAAACCAGATCAGGCCATGGCTGTCATCCCGGCACACGAAACAGGCATTTGATTGATCCGCCGATATTTTGAAGCACGCCAAACATCTTTCAACTGTCCGGGTCATCATGAAGATCCATCCCCGGATAATGTTTTTCTGCGCATTCATGGCAGATGCTGTGGCTGAACTGTGCTTCGGAATGGTTGTCTATATATGCCTCGATCTGGTTCCAATACCCCTTGTCATCACGAATTTTTTTACAGTACATGCATATGGGCAGCAGCCCGCTTAATTTCTTGACCTGGGATAACGCCGCTTTAAGGTCCGCCATGGTTTTGTGCAGTTTAATGTGCAAATCAACCCTGGCTTTTGCAATGACCGGATCCAGCGGTTTTTGTATAAAATCCACGGCACCGGCCTGGAACCCTCTGGCCGCATCCTGTATTTCGGTCACCGCCGTTACGAAAATCACGGGGATATGCTTTGTTTTTTTATCTGCTTTGAGTCTTCTGCACACTTCATAACCATCAATACCGGGCATCATAATATCAAGTAAGATCAAATCAGGCACAATACTTCCCCGAACGGCATTAAGCGCCTGTTCTCCATCTTTGGCTGCCATAATCTTATATGAGTCACGCAGGAACTGGTTCAGCAATTTAATATTTTGCCGCTCATCATCTACGATTAAAATGCAGCTTTTTTTATCCATTTTTTCTCCGTTTATTCCATAATAATCTGATGCGCATCAACATCCGATGCCAGGGATTAGCGATCCAGCTCACATTTAAGTTCTTCCAGCGTTCCAAGGGCCTGCTTAAAATCAAAGTCTTCTGCAAACGCCCAAAGCGTACCGCTGATTTTTTTCAAGGGACTGTCATGGCGTTCAAGCAACCGGTGTATCTGCTTTGCTTTGCCGTCCATGTCGGGATCCATCTCCCGTGCCATCCGTTCAAAATCATTCATAAGACGCTGTAATTTTTCCATATCGATGGCAGAGTGGCGGATCTCTTCAGTCCCGCCCAATGCCTGGGCCATGATCTTTTCTTCCAGATCTTTGACCACCAAAGAGAGCTCCCGGGTCAGGCTTTCCATGAACGGTTCAAGCCGGTCCAACTGATCGTCTTTAATTGCTGTTTCAACGTTCTGCGCACTGTCATACAGCGCCTTGGCTCCGATCCCGCCGGAAACACCTTTAAGGGTATGGGCCGTCCTTTGTGCCAGAGGGATATCGTTTTGGCTGATGGCCCGGGCAATGATCTGATCATCGGTACTGTGGTCCTGGAAAAATTGTTTGAGAACCGTCGTATAAAGTTCCTGGCTGCCGTTCATTCTTGCTAAACCTGCATCGATATCAATACCAGCCAGGCAGACGAATGCATCGTCGGTCGTATTTGATTCAATGCTATTTGATTCAATGCTATTTGGTCCGGCATCACCGTCCGGTATCCATTTAAGCAGGGTATCAAACAACACATCGGGGTCAATGGGCTTGGCAATATGGTCAACCATGCCCGCCCCGATACAGCGTTCCCGGTCCCTGGTCAGGGCGTTGGCCGTCATGGCGATGATGGGCGGATGTTGGCCGGGTTGTGTTTCCAAAATGATGCGGGTGGCTTCAAATCCGTCCATTTCTGGCATCTGAAGATCCATCAGTATCAAATCAAATTTCACCGCTTCCACCAGTTCAACAGCCTTTTTCCCATTCTCGGCAATCACAACCTCAAATCCGGCCTGGGTGAGCAGATCTTCGGCCAGGATCTGATTGATGATGTTATCCTCAGCAACCAGTATTTTGCCGCCGTTTACCGAAGCCACAGGTTTAATCTTCCAGGGATCAGAGATATTTTGGGCAATCCCGTCCCCCGTTTTGCCAGCACCCCACTTTTTATGGAATCTTCGCGGAAAACTGCATTTTCAGGATAAACAAACGTTAAGAGGTAGAATCCTGCCCAAAAAAAATTTTTCAAAAAATTGATTTGCATGATTTGATTTCGATGATCCTAAGTTTTAGATAACGTAGGGAAAAACAAATTCACGGATTATGCACTGAATTTTTCTTTCGTATTCAAAAGGCAGATCAAAGCGCCTGGGAATCAGTGAGGATATTGAACACAGCGACAAAACGAACACGAATTTTTAAATGCATTTTATTTTTTACTGATTCTTAAGAGATTACACAACTGGTCTAAAAAAAGCAATTACATCATTATATATAAGAGGGCACCTGAGTCAAAAATAAGGCGGCGATTCGACTAAAAAAAGCCTCTCAAAAAAATAACCCTCCCCTCTCTTGTTCAAAACGTCAAGACAGGGAAGGGTTTAAATGTTTACCCAATGGAGAATATCAAGCGGCGGATTCTGATTCTATGCCCGGCAAACTTTTTTCAAGCCCCATGGCCTGACCCAGCAACTGGGAAAGGAGCACGGCAGGAATGGGTTTTGTTAATCCGGATTTTAAAATAAGCGCTCTGCCATATTCAAATTGAATATGGCAGTAATTGCAGGCCGTGCAGATGATATCCGCCCCTTCCTGCTTTGCTGTTTCATATTTTCCCAGAACAAACTCCCGGGCCAGATCATCATTTTTTTCCAGCAAAGGATTACCGCAGCAGTCCAGGCCTTTGGACCATTGTACAGGTTCTGCACCGGTCAGTTGGATGATCCGTTCAAATATCGTGGGTGCATTGGGCTGGGTATCCAAACCGGTTATGGCTGAAGGGCGCAGGGCATGACAGCCGTAACTTGCGGCTACTTTTATGCCGTCAAGGGAATGCACAATGCTTCGCTGGATAACGCCTTTATCAATTTCCTGGTCCAAAAAGGTCAGCATATGGTAAATCTTGACGCCGCCCGATCTGTAATGCAGCCCTTCCTTTTCCAGTATTGAATTGATCGTGTTTAGTTTTTCGCGATCCGTTGCAAGATAATGTTCAGCCTGTTTAAGGGCGCCGAAACAGCACTTGCACAAAGTCAGTATAGGCAGGTGACGTGCCTGGGCGATGGCCAGGTTGCGTATGGCCAGTAAAAGATAAGC
>Ga0193955_1001514_pt1 | contig 10914 bp, 12 predicted proteins | sample BB_6_MG_FD_140343 | JGI IMG/M metagenome (GOLD analysis project Ga0193955, IMG submission 140343) | Microbial mat bacterial communities from the Broadkill River, Lewes, Delaware, United States - BB_6_MG | ecosystem: Environmental > Aquatic > Freshwater > River > Microbial mats | place: USA... | reverse complement strand
CGGGTAATTATTCCGCCGCCAAAGTCACAAAAGGATGCAGCCCAGCGGCTAAGCCAATATGAGGGATATGACTGGTGGTTTTGCCACAAATCCCTGTAAGCCGATTCAATTAAAATCAGTATAGAGCCTGGAAATGGATATCTTTTTCCGGGCTCTATTGCGACATCGACGCATCAGTTTGACCAAAATTCGATTTAAAACACCACTTACCTCAAAAGGAGGCCTGCACCATGTATTTTAACCAGATTTCAGTGAAAGGCCTTGGGTGTCAGTCCTATTGCATCGGCTGTCCCGCAGCCCAGCAGATGATGGTTGTTGACCCCAAAAGGGACATCCAGGATTATCTGGACATTGCTTACCAGGAAGGTATGCGCATCACCCATATTGTTAATACCCACCTTCATGCGGACCATATTTCAGGCGACCAGGAATTGAGTTCAGCGACGGGTGCCGATATCTACATCAATGACAGTGTGGAAATAAGCTATGCCCACAAGGGCATTGAACAGGGGGATATTTTTACTCTGGGGGCCGCAAAGGTGGAAGTGCTTCACACACCAGGCCATACCCCCAATTCCATTTCCCTGATTGTCACGGACACAGGACGCTCGGATCAACCGGAAATGATTCTAACCGGAGACCTGCTGTTTGTGGGGGACATTGGCCGACCTGACCTGCCCGGCGCCGAGATTTTGGATGAACAAGTCGAAAATCTTTACAACAGCCTGTACAAATCCCTTGCAGCTTTTCCGGATTACCTCGAAGTATACCCCGCCCATGGAGAAGGGTCACTGTGCGGCAGGGGCATGAGTTCAAAAAAGAGCTCCACGCTGGGATATGAACGCAGCGCCAACCCCATGCTGCAGTTTGATTCCTTTGAAGCGTTCAAAGAAAATATTATGTCCGCCTTTCCAGCCCGACCCAAAAGTTTTTCGTATATCATCTCAACAAATAGCAAAGGCGCAAATCTGCTGGACGCCTGCACCCTGGACAAACGGTTGACGCCCGACCAGTTCCAGGAATTAATGGAAGAGGACACCACACTGGTTATGGATACCCGGGACAGTGCGGCATATGGTGGATTTCACATCCCCGGCAGCATCAACATCGGGTTTGAAAAACAGCTGGCAAACTGGGTGGGCATGGTCATCGACCCGGGAACAGAACTACTGTTGGTGGTGGAGAACCGCGATGCCTACGACCGGATGCTTATCGAACTTCACCGAATTGGATACGACGCAGTTCTGGGATATCTGTCAGGTGGTATAAACCAGTGGTTGATGAGCGGGCGGCCTGTAGATCAACTGGCACAAATTTCCCCACTGCAGCTTCACAAAAAAAATGGCCCCGACGGCCCGCTGATTCTGGATGTCCGCACCATGGCAGAGTGGAATGGCGGGCGTATTGAACACGCCGTCCACTTTCCCTTGACAGATATTTTAGACGATAAAATGCCCAAAGCGGACAAGGACCAGGAGATCATTTTGCAATGCGGCAGCGGATATCGTTCCAATATCGCAGCCGGTTTCCTTAAAGATCACGGGTTCGGCAACATAAAATCACTGGCCGGCGGTGTATTTGCCTGGCACAATGCAAATCTTCCGTTAGTCCAGCAAACTTAAACGTTTTTCAAGTTCATGGTCAAAATGCCCCCCATGCACTCTGAATTTTGATCATGAACTTTAATCCGCATAACAGATTTCGAGCATCACCTTACCCTTGGTTGTGCGAAAAGGAACAGCAACAACATGACTGCCGGCATCCGTATGCAAAATTTCTTCGGCTCGACCCGCTACAACTTTTACGAATTTAACTTTTACTTGTTTCCCCAATTCTCCTATTTTGGTAGTAACGTGTCCTGCGACCATATTGCTTATTTCCCCAACAGCATCTGTAATTTCTTCATTGATTTCGGTCATTTCTTCTCCAAACATGGCCGAGACAATACCCAGAATACTTTTCTCAGTAAAAGAAATCGCAACCGTCGCTTCCAGATCACCTTCAACTGTTAAAAGGCCTGAAATATCACCGAAATGACCGGTTCCACCTTTTAAAAACGGCGGTTCCGGCTTTACTTTTACTAGAGCTGTAGTGTCAAGAATGTGTAAAGTTCCTTCAATGAAAGGATTGACAAGCGCTACGTCCATTTTCACCTCCTGTTTTAAAACATTCTATGCTGTCCCAAGAAAAGTGGCAACGAATTTTTAACAAAACGCAATAAAGACTTGACACGCAGGGCTCAACGACGTAACGTACCCAGAAAAGCTGAATGATTTTTTTTCACTAAAAAATACTTTTAACTTAAATATTTCCTAACAACCCCCCAAAAAAAGGAGTGAGCACGATGAACAAAGGCGATTTAATTAACAAGGTTTCTGAAGTCCTCAGCAGCAAAAAAGACGCACAAGCAGCCGTTGATTGCATGATTGAGACCATTACGGAGGCACTGGCCGCTAATGATTCTGTTACCTTGGTAGGTTTTGGCACATTCAAAACCGCCGAAAGAAAAGAGAGAAAAGGCAGAAACCCCCAGACAGGAAAAGAGATCAATATTCCGGCTAGAAATGTCCCCAAATTCGTACCCGGAAAAGCTCTTAAAGACGCTGTAAAATAAACCCCAATACTTTGGAAGTCATGGGGATTTTAACCTCAGAACGCTTAGCGTGGTCGCTGCGAAAGGCAAGCTTCATACGTTTGAGATTCAAGGATAAAAATCCTCATGACTTCATTTGAAGGGTGTATATCATAAGTAATTTAAAAGAAAATCGAGACCGAACCCTATGTGAATTTAAGTTTCATTGAATTCCAATACGTGTCGTTAATTTTTAAAAATTTTCATGTAACGTTAGGGTCAACGCCTGATTGGATGATAGATAGGGCATGGAATTCGACGTTAAAAATATATTTATCCCTTCGGTGGGTGTAACTCTGGTATTCAACATCAATACCGATTTTCCCACGTCAAAATCTTCTATTATCTATGATGCGGACTATGATAAACAGACCATCACCATTGCCCAACCTACCCCTCCCGTAACCCCAAGCACACCTTTTGATCAACTTCACCTGACAACCTTGGTTTATATCGATCAACGACGATTACGGATAGGAATTACCTGCAGTCCTGTCCAGTTTATCAGCGCCTATCCTATGGCAGACGGATCTCCGGCAAAGGCTATTGTGCTTGAGTACCAGCTACCGGCAACAGAAACCAATATACGGGCAGCCTTCAGACTCTCGATGACCGGCCGATACACAGTAAAGGCTAAAATAGTATATAACGCACAGGAATACAGGACACCAGGTGATTTCAAAATAAAGGATATTTCTTTTTCAGGGCTAGGCATTGTCATACTCGAAAAAAAAGAAAAGCGCCTTCACCCTCTGGCTACCCTGAAAACCGGAACAAAAATGATTATGGGCGTAGCCTTGGTTGACCGTGATCAGCCCGGAACCATAGGGACCTTCCCCCTACAAATTCAAGTTGCGAGAATCAAAACGGATTACTCAGAAACCCATACCTTGATCGGACTGAAAATCACCAATATTACTCCAAAAGACGAAGAAACCCTAAACCAATTCATCCATGCCGCCCAGATAGAGGAATTAAAACGTATCAGCAAAAAAGGCTGATTGTTTTTGAATGTGCTCTTTAAGCCACTTTAAAAGATCTTTTTGATCTGAATCAAAGGACAGACCAACATCCGCTTCAATCTCTTGAATTTCGCCAAGCGCTTTGGCACAAGTCAATTTGGCGTCTTCTTTATACCCTTTAATTAACGCCTTTGAGTCACCACCCCAAAGTCGCTTTAAATGCGCGCAAAATTCCGGGGCCCACTCCGGCTTTTCATTGAAATTTCGCACAAGAATTCTCTGGGCCAGTACTCGCACTCTGTCACTTTGAAAACCTTGAACAGCCTGACCTCTTTTTTTCTCTTCTGTGCTATGAAAAACAGCAATCTCTTTTTTGTCTTTAAATGAAAAGAACCCACCCTGATATAAGTCCGCATCTGGGTCTATATCAGGCACCCGGGGATATTTAAAATTTCGATGAAAACTTACCGTCCGATCAAAGCTCGACCTGTTCTCTTCTATAAAATCAAGATTTTTTTTGCAAGCGGTTCGCGATGCAGAAGAAAGTTTTTCCCAAAACCGATCCAGAACCGGCAAAACGAACAACTGATCGCCCGGCTTTTTTCGGATCGTCATAAGATCATATCCATCAAATGTTTCATCAATCCGGTCAAACAGGTCTTCTTTATCCAAACGAATCCACAAACTTTGATTTTTATATGGTACAGACCCGCCCACATGAACCACCGGCGCCATGTAGTTACAGTCCGCACCAAATGAAACAGATACCATAAGTGCGACATCCATTCCATATTTCTTGGATAATTCTGCCCCCCCAAGGCTGGTCATGCGTTTAAGATCCGCATTTTTGTCAAAAAAACCCAAAACATACGCCCAAATTTCATCGTACCTTATAAATGCCTTTGAAAGACCGACAACAGATTCAACATCACTCATGGCTTCATGGGCCCTGCCGGAAGTCTCAAAGCTGTTTTGCCGGGTTAAATGCTCAAGCTTCATGGTTGGCTTCCCGCTTTCAAGCTTGGGCCAAGAAAGTGCCTGGGAACAAAAAAGATAATATATCAGCGTTACAGGCAACATATCCATACGACTGCACCCATTGGCAAACTGATGCGAATATGGATCCAATAGATTACGATAAAAAAGAAAACGCAAAAATTCGTCATCAAACCCAAGGGAATTATACCCGATACTGATGGTCTGGGGCGTATTCAAGAGCCCGTGAATTTTTAAGGCGGCCTGGTATTCATTGATGCCTTCATCAAGAATATGTGCGTCAAGCCGGTGGGTCAGAAAGGCCCATGGAGAAGGCACAACATCATCCCTGAGACGAATGACAATTTCCTCTCTGCCGATCTCATTTAAAGACAGATCCGTTCTAATACATGCAAAGGTCAGCACCTGGTCAAAGGCTGGATTCAGCCCGGAGGTTTCTATATCATAGAATAAAAAAGTTTGCATGGATCACACCTTCATACCGCATAAAGTTGATATATTGGGAATATATGCGAAAAACGCAGCAAGCGTTGAAACGTAAAAAGGAAGCGCAAACTCGAAGCTTGCTCTCCCTTTTTAGATTTTGAAAATAATGCTTTAAACGCGTAAAGAACGTAGGTATATCTACCTTTTTGAAAACTGAAAACTGGCTCTTGCGCCTTTTTTTCCGTATTTTTTACGTTCCTTCTGCCTGGCATCTCTGGTGAGAAAGCCTGCAGATTTCAAAACGCCGCGTAGATCCGGGTCTGACAAAACAAGCGCCTTGGAAACGCCCTGACGAATGGCACCAGCCTGGCCGGTATATCCGCCTCCCATCACTGTAATCTTAAGATCAAAGGTGTCACTTTTATCAGTGAGAACCAGAGGAGATGTCAGTATATCTCTATTTGATGGGACGTCAAAATAATCGTCCATTTCTCTGTTGTTAACGACGATCTTCCCTGTACCAGGTATCAGCCACACTTTGGCCACAGAATTTTTCCGCTTACCTGTTGCGTAAAATTGGTTTGCACTTTCCATTTATCGTATCAAGTCCTTATGTATTAGAATTCGACGACCTGCGGCTTTTGCGCAGCGTGGGGATGCTGATCGCCTGCATAAACAAACAACTTTTTCCCAAGCTTACGGCCCAGTCTGTTTTTTGGAAGCATACCTCGAACAGCCTTTTTCAAGACATCTTCAGGTTTTTTCTCCAGCATTTCCTTGGCAGTTTGGGATTTGATTCCTCCGATATAACCGGAATGGCGGTAATAGGTTTTCTCTCCCATTTTATTTCCGGTCAAACGGACCTTATCCGCATTGACAACAATCACCCAGTCGCCAGTATCCACATGGGGAGTGTAAAGTGGGTTGTGTTTACCCCGGATTCTATACGCTATCTGGGAAGCAAGCCGCCCAAGCACCTGGTCCTTAGCATCAATAATGCACCAGTTCTCTTTGTTGTCAGATCTTTTTGCACTGTAAGTATATTTTTCCAATGTTCTCCATGCTCCTCTAAATAAACGCAATCAGGCATAACTACAAAAAATCGTTCCTAAAGTCAAGGATTATTTACAATTCAATCTGTTTTTCTTCTTTCTGCCGTGCCCCCCCAGCCTTTGTAAAAAACGACTTTTCTTTCCTGGCAGGCTCCATTTTACTGGAGGTTTTACAGGAGATATCCGCATTCAGCACGCCACCGTTTTCCACAATCAGATCCTGGCACACAACCTTTCCGGAGCAAGAGCCCGTTGCCAAAATAATCAACTCCTTGGAGGCGATCAGTTCGCCCTTAAAGTTACCGCCAATGGTCAGACTGGAAACCTTTGTCAAAGTTGAGTTAACCTCACCATCCTGGGCAATAATGACAACATCTCCGTTAATTGTACCCTTAACTTCTCCTTTGATGATCAGTTTACCACAACTTTCAATGGAGCCGTCTATCTTGAGTTCTTTATCAATGATGCTTAAATTCTTTGTATTCTTTCTCACAACGGCTGTCTCCTTACAAAGCACTTAAAATTTGAAAATCCGTATCAATCCTGCTTTTTGTCGCCTGTATCAAAGGTGGTCTTGAGCAACAGATTTTCCGTTTCATCAAAAATAAACACAGACGCAGCGGAAAAATCCTGGAGTGGCACCTTGGTGGTGACGGTGAACTGAACAGGTTTAAAACGGGAAATGGAAAAATAATGACCTTGTTTATATGGTCCCGGCACTTGGCTTTTCATGATCGAGGCTTTGGGTATCACCACCCACTTTTCAGGTGGGGCATCTTTGGGTTTTAACACACAAAAAATCCGACCGGATATCTCCTTTGAATCTTTTGTGGTGTTTCTGATATTAAACCGAACAATGAGTTCTCTGGCATTACGGCCCGATGCCAGGGAAAATGATCCGATACTGACAACAGAGGCCGTCGCAGGTTCTTGCACCTTTTCAGCCCCATCTTCGCGTTCATCCGGTTGGACGCCGCTTGCCACCCGTTTCTTCTTATCCGGCCCGGCCGTAGCATCTTCCGGGATCTTGCCATCCGATTCCTTGTCCGTGGATACGGATTCATCGCGATCTTTTTTTTCTTTCATGCCCGAACGTTTTTCTTTTTTGAGAGGACCCTGGTCAATCTTCCCGGCAAGCGCCAACGCTTTTAGATCAGCTGCATTACCCGTCATCACCAACCTGGCCATCAAAAGCTCTTTTTCCCGGGTTAATCGGTCTACCTCTTTTTCAAATGCGTCCTGGGTATTTTTTAATTGATTCTTTTGATTGTTTGCTTTGGCATAAAGCTGATAAAACGAAACCGTACCCAGTCCCCCTGCAAGGCTGACGACCAGAAAAAAACAGACAAGAACTTTGAGAAACGCCCCGGATCGGATCTCACCAAAATCATTAACGATCAAGATTTCATTTTCCCTGCGCAGTTTATGGGGCGCAGGTTTTATCTGGGCTATTTCCCTTTCCAATTCTCTCGAAATATCTTCCATTCTCCATCCTGTCTGATAAGTTTAAGCTGTTTTCTTCCATGGGTTGAAAATCCACTGGACTCATAGTACTGGACAAAGCTGACCGTATACCCACCATCTTTGGTGGGAAAGGCCTTAAAATTTTTACCGGTAACTGAAATGTAGTCATATTTTCGAGCAAGTTTTTTCTTACGTTTTACCCATGCCGTTTTACCCATGCCGTCACAGACAAAATCACTGGTATAAAATCGTGCATACTTATCCATATTTTTTGAAGACCAGGCCGCCATCCACTCTTGAACGGTTTCAACCACTATTTTATCTGTCGACTCATCCTGGAAAAGCATCCTTGATGCTGCCAGTAGCGGCGGTTCACCGGATTGAAACGCCTTGTCCTTTGTCTGAAAAAAATCGCCGATGATCAGAGGAGAGGCGGCTCCCTGGCGAATAAAAAACTGCCGTTTACCCAGGTAAACCTGCCGACCGTCATTTCGGGAAAGCGTCATGTCGCAAAGGGCAACAACAACGCCCCCCTGGGCATAGATACCGGTATTTTTAAGTACGATCTCAAATCCTTCGGGATGTTGAACAGCTGAATTATCCCGGATGCCAAGCCATGCTTCCCACCATGAAATATCCGGAAGATAAGTCTGGTCATAAAAAGACAGATATTCATGATAGCTTTGCGCAGCCAACGCCTTGGCCCACTGATTGAGAAATCCGTTAATCTGTTTTTGAATCTGCATCAAATTATCAAGGGTAGTATAATTAATCTGCTCCACAATAATCAAGGGGGTGGCATCCAGATGAATATAATCGGATAAAGCAAGAATATTTTTATTTTCCAGGGCGATGCAGCCGTTTGAATCCATGGGCTTTAAGACTTTATCAGTACCGTGAATCCATATGGCAGACCCCTGCTTGCCAAGGCGCAGGTCCAGAAAATTGGGATAATCTGACGGAAAAGCTTTTTGCCCGTAGACCGGTGTCAGATAGCGATCCTCAAATTCATCTTTTAAAAAATAGACGCCTTCCGGGGTTCTTTTATCTCCGGCCTGGGTTTTAGGCCCAGATTTCGCTCCTGTGGAACACGGTGCCTGGAATACCGGGCTGACAAGGCCGTTTTTTTCAGAGTAGACATAAAGCGTCTGGCTTTTTTTCTCTACGATAATGGCATTTTCACTTTCAGGTATCCGGATCAAAGCCCCCGGCACCGATGCCGCAAAGCTGATTTCCGAACAACACCAGGCCAGGCAGATCGCCAGGAGTGTTACACATATTTGGATGGTTAAGTTAGTTTTGTTGATCATTTACCCTCTTTTTTCCAAATTTAAATGCCGGTATGCATTTTCCGGCGCTTTTCTGCCGCTGGACGTACGCAGCACAAGACCAATTTTTAATAAATAGGGCTCCACCACATCCACCAGAGTGTCGGTCTCCTCCTGCAAGGTCGCTGAAATCGCCTCTATCCCCACAGGCCCGCCGTTGTAAAATCGGATAATCGTTTCAAGATAATTTCGATCCAAAGGCGTCAACCCCAGTTCATCAATGCCTTCGAGCGCCAGAGCCTCCTGGACACATTTGGCCGTCATGAGCCCCTGGTGCCTGACCATGGCATAATCCCGGACGCGCTTGAGAAGCCTGTTGGCAATCCGAGGGGTCCCCCGGGATCGTTTTGCAAGCTCCCATGCACCGTCATCTGTGATACGGGTTTTCAAAATCAGGGCCGAACGCTGAATGATCACTGCAAGCTCTTCATCAGAGTAAAAATCAAGCGTTCGAAATATACCGAAACGATCTCGTAGCGGGGCGGACAAAAGCCCCACCCGGGTGGTGGCACCAATAAGTACAAATTGTTTTAACCGATACCGGTGGCTTCGGGCATGAATCCCCTTATCAAAGACAAAATCCACGGCAAAATCCTCCATGGCCGGATACAAAAACTCCTCCACCACTTTAGGAATCCTGTGAATTTCATCCACAAAAAGGATATCACCCTCCCCCAGATTGGTTAAAATCCCAACAAGATCACCGCCTTTTTCCAGGGTCGGGCCGGAGGTAACGGTCAAATCTTTTCCCATCTCATTGGCAATAATGTGGGAGACCGTCGTCTTTCCAAGCCCGGGTGGGCCATGCAGCAGGATGTGCTCCAAAGGCTCACTACGCATTTTCGCCGCCTGGATGGCAATTTTGAGTGTTTCCACGGCTGCAGCCTGCCCCACATAATCATCAAAGCAACCGGGACGAAGAGAAACAATCTCCTGGGCATGGTCTTCAATTTTCAATTTTTCAGACACCACGCCTTTTTTATCTGAACTGTAGCTTAAAATATCTGCGTCGGCTGTCATCGGCTCTCCTGATAAATTTCGTCAAACAGATCTTCAGGAGAACTGATGGTTGGATTTTTTTCAAGGGCCTGCAGGATCAATCGTTTTGCCGATGACGCAGAGTGTCCAAGCTGTTCGGTGAGAACCTCGGTCACCTGTGCCACCATCCTCTGCGCGTCTTCGGATACAACCTCCGATGCTTCAGCAGGCATGGACTCCGGTTCGGCGCTCCCGGCTGCGGCAAACGCCAACACCTTCCCGTTCAAGGTAGCCACAATTTTTTCTGCAGTTCTTTTTCCTATCCCTGCCAGTTGCGATAAAAAGGCCGTATCACGGTCTTCAATGGCCCGGGCAACCTGGGGTACCGGTCGTGTCAACGCCTTTACGGCCTTCATGGGACCGATGGCGGAGACGGTGATGAACAACTGAAAAAACTCTTTGTCATCGGGAGTCAGAAAACCAATGAGCACGGGTTTGGGCTGCCGATCTGTGACATGGTAATAAATGTACAGGGCAATTGTTTCATCAGCCTGGGATTTTTCCATGCACGCGGACAAGGTAATGGTGTCCAAAAGAATCTCATAACCGATATGGCCGGCCAGCAGAATAATGCCGTCCGACTCCTGGCGAAGAATCTTTCCTTCAAGATATGCGATCATACTTTAAATTCCTCGGTCTCCCCCATACCGGAACAGCCCTGTCAATGCCATCCCCAACGCATCCGATGCGTGAAAAGGACGAATGGGCTCACGGTGATTTAACAAATGGCGCACGGCACGCTCCACCTGACACTTATCGGCCCGGCCATTCCCTGAAATCACCTTTTTGACTTCCCTGACGGACACTTCACGAATCTGAACACCCGCCTTGAAAGCCGCTAAAATCAATACACCAGAGACTTTTCCTAACATAATACCCGATCCCGGATATTTTTCAAGGGAGTAAATATCTTCAATAACCACAAGATCAGGCTGCTGTTCAATGAGAAAGGATTTGCTTTTACGGTAAATCTGCTCCAGTCTGACCGGTGTGGATTCACCGGCATCTGTGGAGAT
>Ga0193955_1001513_pt1 | contig 10923 bp, 13 predicted proteins | sample BB_6_MG_FD_140343 | JGI IMG/M metagenome (GOLD analysis project Ga0193955, IMG submission 140343) | Microbial mat bacterial communities from the Broadkill River, Lewes, Delaware, United States - BB_6_MG | ecosystem: Environmental > Aquatic > Freshwater > River > Microbial mats | place: USA... | reverse complement strand
TTGCCATCTATCTATCCTTACTTAGCTATTTGTGCAGTGTGAGGGTGTTCAGCACCTGCATATACTTTTAATTTTTTAAGCATTTTAGCACCAAGCTTAGTTTTAGGAAGCATACCACGAGTAGCTAATTTATATAGTTTCTCTGGATTTTTCTCTAATAGCTCAGTCATTTTAACACTTTTAGTTGAACCGAAGTAACCTGAGTGAGAAAAGTACTCTTTATTATTAATTTTACCAAGACCGTTAAATTTAGCCTTAGAAGCGTTGATGATAACTACGTAGTCACCACAGTCAATATTAGGAGTAAAACAAGCCTTATTTTTACCACGAAGAGCTGTAGCTACTTCAGTAATCATACGACCAAAAGTTTTACCTTCTGCATCGATTAGAATCCATTTTCTATCGATTTGTTCTTCAGTTGCAATTTGAGTAAATTTCATTGAATGAACCTTTCGTTTTGTTTTAAGTGCTGGAAGTATATCCACGCAAACTTATAAACCGCTTAATTTAAGTATATTTTAATTAAACTTTACTGAATTTATGTTTTTTTTAAGGTTCACTATTTGCAGTTATTCTTCTTCGTTATACTCCACAAAGTCATCCTTTGAAGCACCACACTCAGGGCAGGTCCAATCATCAGGAATATCTTCAAAAGCAGTCCCAGGTGCTATATCACCATCCGGATCACCAACAGCAGGATCATATATCCAATCACACAATTCACATATATATTTCTTAGGCATAATTACTCCTTTTGCATCATTATAAAGCATTATGATTACTAATAGCTTAACAATTTACTTTGAATAAATTTCTTTAACTCTACCGACCTCACGACTCATAAGTCTAACCTTTATCCCATGTGGATGAGTGGCTGACTTTGTAAGGATGTCACGTACTATCCCATCAGTCAGTAAACCACTCTCTTGATCTTGCTTTAGTACTATAGCTACACTCATACCACTTCGTATGTTTTTTCTTTGTTTTGGATCACTCATCTATATCCTTTTATACTTCTACGATCTTAACTTCATTTTCTAACAAGTAACATATATAACCCTCAGCCATCTCACCAGTTATATCTTCAATAGCTTCTATGTAACTTTTAACTTGTTCATGGTGATGTTCACTGAATTTTAGTGAACTTTTATAGTCAAGTATCTTCCATGTACCGTCTTTATGTCTAACAAGCAGGTCTATATATTTTAGTTTATCATTATGTTTTAGAGCTTGTTCTTTAAAACATTCACCATCACAGATCCCTAAAAATTCTTTGTTTTTTAAAAGATTTGAAACTCTTTTGTTTATATTTTCAATCTCTTCATCTTCTAAAAGATGACCGTATTTATTTAGCAGCATGTCGTTTGCATTTGCCATTGACTCAAGCGAGAACTCACTTAGCATCTCTAACATGTAGTGAAGAGCACTTCCGAAGTTTTGCGCTTTTATATCTGCAGCTTCTTCTTCCTCTTCAGTTTTTACTATGTCACTTTGAGTTCCGTAAAACTCCTCTTCATAAACAAGAGTTTTAAAATCTTTTTTTACGTTTTGCTCTTTTGCCAGCTCAACATGTAAAGTACCAAAGCTGCCTACATGTATATCTAAAATATCAAAAGTGGAAGACTTTGATTTTTTTATTACATATAAATTTTCCCTAGCCCTTGTAAAAGCTACATACAGAGCATTAAGTGAGTCTTCCATAACAAGTGCCTGCTCTTTTTTTAAAGCAATCGCATAGTTATTATCCAGCTCATCCCTGCCCTTGATACGCAGGTAGATATTTTGAAGTCTTATGCCGTCATACTCATAGATGATAGCATCTTTATTAGCGGGTTCCCTTTTTAGTCTGTCCATGACTATTACATGTTCATACTCAAGCCCTTTTGACTTGTGAACAGTTAAAACCCTTACACCGCTTAACTCACTAGCCGCGGCAGATGTGTCTATGCGTTCATACTCAAACAGAAGGGCTTCTATATCTTTACATCTGTCAACCGTAGTTAAAAAGCGAAGCAGGTTTGCGTCTGAATCAAAAAGGGAGTATTTTTTTATAATGTTTTTTACAATATCTAAAAGACTCAAGCGGTTAAAATCAACCCTGTCTAACTCTTCAAGCTCTTTATCTATAAGTGCAAAAAAGTTATGTCTGTAAATATCTTCATTAAAATACAGATACTTCAAGTACTCTAGTATTGCCTTCACACTTCGCTGGTTTATTAACTTTGTAGTGGTCTCGGTAACAACCTCTATACCTTCATGTTCAAGATGCAGTTTAACCTCTTCACCGTCACCGTTTGTCGCACAAAGTATAGCTATATCATCTGCATTCGCACCAAGACTGAGTAAGTTCTTTACCTGTTTTAAAACCTCTTCTAAAAGTCCGTCGTTCTCTATAACCTCTACATAACCACCTATGGCATCAGGGCGAACGAGTTGAGCTTTGTAGTCTTTTATCTTATGTTCAAACACGCGGTTCACAAACTCTATGACCTGTTTTTGTGAGCGGTAGTTTGTTAGAAGCGGTTCAGTTAAAGTGCCGTTCTCACGTGCCACTTCACCAAAGAGCGCACTAACCCCACCGCGGAAACGGTAGATGGACTGCTTAACATCACCCACAAAGAAAAAGCTACCGTTTTCAAACACACCATTACCAGATGTTATCTCATTTATAAGCGGTTTTAGGATCTCATACTGCATGATGGAAGTATCTTGAAACTCATCGAGAAGCATGTGCTCTATCTGAGAATCCAAGCGGAAATATAAAAACTCGCTGTCAACTCGCTCTTTTAACAAGTAGTGTACAAGCACCGTCACATCATTAAAGCTCAGCTCGCTATCATCCATGTAGAGTGCTTTTTTACTCTTCTCATATATATCTACAAGTTCGTTCAAAGAGTAAAAGAAGTTTTGCTCACGCGCACGGTTATGCTCTTTTATAGCATCTTGTATAGTAGTCAGGTGTCTGTCCATCTCTGGTGTAAAACACTTTTTAAAAGTTGAATACTCCATAGTCTCGCGACCTATCCAGCTTTTTGTTGCCAAGTCTTCAAAACTCTCACCAGCTACACCTTTAAGTGCTGTGCTTGATGCAGCCTCACATGAGGAGACTATTTCCTGCATAGCTTTAAACGCTTCAAGAGCTACCTCTTCATACTCATCTAATGGTTGCTTTTTAAAAGAGATGTGTGAGAGTTCTTGTCTTTTTGTATAGAACTGATCAAGTAGTAAAAAGATATCACTCAGTCTTTTTTTGGATTGGAGAGAGAGGGTGATAAGCGTCTCTTTTTTACCTGCAACCTCTACCTCTTTTAAAAAGCGTGAAAGCAACTTCAATTCATGTTGGCTACTCATTGTGGAAAAGTCAGGCATAAGTGAAGTGTAGAGTGAGAACTTGCGAAGTATCTGAGTAAAGAACGCGTCAATTGTCATGATCTTTGTATTTGAGTTTAAAAACTCAGCAAGTATTCTGCTACGTTCACTCAAAAGGTGTTCACGGCTAAATCCAGTCACCTCTGCTATGACATCAAGCTCACCGCGAGACTCTAACTCCTCTAATGTTAAAACTACACGTTCCTGCATCTCTGCCGCTGCTTTGTTGGTAAATGTAAGAGCTAGAATCTTTGAAGCCGAAGCACCTGAGAACAAAAGACTAAGATAACGCACGACAAGCATAAATGTCTTACCACTACCTGCACTAGCTTCGTATGCTAGATTATTAATAAATTTACTCATTCACTGCTTCTTTTTTGATTTCATCAATAATGTTTAAACAACTCTTTTCCAAAAATGTATTCTTTTGTTCAAAATGTAGAGCAACTTGAGACTCTTCATTCCTTTTTGGTAGTTTAAAATACTCTATAATCTTATGAAATGAATTATGAATCATAATCTCATAATCAACAACAGACAGGATCATTACATTATCTAAAAAGTCATATTTACTTTTATGTTTAAATACACTTATAAAGTTTTCAAGTAATGGTATATGTGTATGAATAACTATTACAGCATATTTATTTTTAACATTGATTTTTTTAAAACAAGAATCTACTTGTTTTAAAGCAGAATATATTGTATCTTTAAACTTATTTTTTAAATCAATAGCGCTACTATGCAAAATAATATTTTCATCTATATGTAGTAATTTAGATTCAATTACTAAAAGATTATCATCTTTCTTTATGTAGAATTCTGCCTTCTTACTGCCTTTCTCTTTTACTAACTCATCACATTCATAAAAATATTCACCATGTGAAAATTTTGTCAATCTTCTTAAATAGTTTTCAAATGTATTTCCAAAACTTTGTTTGAAATTTTCTGAATTTTTCACCTCTTTATTTAAAACCTCAAATATTTTATAACTTAAAGATTCTAATAATATATTTACTGATGGTATAAAATAATAATCATTTCCTAATTCTATAATTGGATATTGCTCAATTAAACGTATGGATTTCATTGTGTTTTTTGTTATCCCTAGGTCTCTAGCTTTTGTACGATAACATTTTATACTTGTAGAAAAAACATCGAGAAACTTTTTTAATCTTACCTCTGTTATTTTATTATCATAACTTTTTATTAATCTAAGCATATTTACAAAGTCAAATGGTTCATAAATATCATGTTTTGGATTATTTAAAGTATAAAAATATAATATTTGTTTTGGTGTTAATCCAAAAAATTCTTTAAATAATCGTTCTATTGTACTATATAGTTCTATTAATCTCCCCATATCATTTACAGGAGGAGAGTAATGCCTGTTCTGTTCATAAAGATACTTTGTGATAGCCAAATCAAGTGAATAATCTAAATCAGCTTTAAAATCTGATTCACTATCATAGCTTTCCAAATAATAAGTTATGAATTTTCTATAGTCACGTGTTGTTGGTAAACTATTAAACTTAACTTTTGTATTTTCATAACTTGATAGTCTTAAAGCCAAATCCAATAATTTAGAATACCAATTTGAATTTTGTAGATTATATCTTTCTATTTCATTTGGTTCTATTTTTAATAACTCTTCATCTGACTTGTTTTCTAGTATTTTAATAAAAACTAGCCATTCAAAAGTTGTATAGATTTTAATATGATTAATTAATCTTTTATTGCTCATAAAAATTAATCCCTACCACAGATAACTTTGTATTCACAAAACAGACAGTTTTTCTCATCTTCTGTCTTCTCAAAGTTTATCTCTTCACGTGCAAGCATATCTTTTATGTTTGACTCTAGCACTGCCAGTTTCTCTTCTAAAAATGCCTCTTTTACAAGCTCGTTTTTGTTTAGATCATAGTAAGCACAGTGGATATGTTCAGCCTTGTCTTTTACGAGCAGATAGTAAAACTCTAACTGAAAGTCCGTAGCTTCGGTAAAATTGTTTTTATTGTAGATGGGGAAATTACCAGTTTTATAGTCTATGACATAAAGCTCGTTTTCTCTCTCATCAAGTCTGTCTATCTGACCTATTAAGTTCATACCTGCAAACTCACATGTCATACTTTTTTCACACTCTTTTACTCTCCAACCATCCACAAAACGTTCAACTTCTAAAGTGCTAAACTCTTTCATTTTGGCTTTTTGTAAAGATATAAAATAACGCTCTATCTCACTGTTCTTATCTATCTTTTCATCGAGTGCTTTTTCTATATCTGACTGCAACTCTTTTACATCTGTATAACTTGGCTTTTTAGTGTAAACATCATATAAAGCGGTATGTACAATATTTCCTATCTCATACTGTTCTATCATATCTGTCGGGATCTCGTGAGACATGATGTGTTCTATATACTTGTTGTAAAACTTTCTCTTACATGTAAGGTAAGTTTTTAGTTTTGAAGCAGACAGTGGCATAGTTTTAAAGTCGTATTTTGCGATTATGTCTTTCTCAACTGCTATGGTTTTAATTTTGTCTTTAGTAAAAAGAATATTAGATATCTCTTTTTCATCATACTTACTCTCTTCTTTAATACCGAGTTGTTTTAAAAACCGAGACCCTGAACTCTCAGCAGAACTAATATAAGATATGGCTACCTCTTTGGAGTTGTTTATAAGCATCTCATAGTAGTGTTTTTGCAGGTTTTGTCTGTCAATGCTTGTAGGCAGATTTGCCATCTCTCTTATTTGAGTGTTTAAGAACATATCTTTTTGACTTCTTTTTGGCACATTTGAGTCATCAAAGTCAACTATTATAACGCCGTCAAACTCTATACTTCTACTCTCTAAAACTCCCATTACGGTAATCTTACCACCGCGAACATCATCTATGCTTCTACTAGCAAGTCGTTGCATGAACACTGAGAGAACAGACTTTACACTCATGTCAGCCATAACAGATACAACTCTATTGAACTGGTAAAGTTCATTTTCATATATTTTTAGAGCTTCTGTGTCACTTATGTACTCTTTTAATAGATGTAGATATTCAAGTAAGTCTACTTCATTTGCTTTTTTATAAATGATGTCATGTAACTCTTTGTACAGTTCTTCACCAACTCGTTTTAGTCTAGCTAAGTTTTCTTTTGAGTCTTGATCTATATAGTTAATAGTCGCATCAAGTTTCTTGTAAAATAGAGTTTGTGAAAAAGCATGACCCATCGCAAAGTTAAAATTTCCTATGTTATCAAAACTCTTTAGCATCGTTGCAAACTTCTCATCAGGAACGATCACTGCTATGTTTTCAGCTTTGTAACCCTTGTTAATAAACTCGTATACTTTTTGCTTTACATAGGCTATTTGAAGTGCCTGTTCACTAAAAGACTGACATGTGATGTTCTTGTTGTCTGTTATTTTATCTTTTGAGATTATTTCATTTTCATTTATAGATATTTTATATTCATAACCGACCTCTAACTCTATCCCAATATCTGCAAATTTACTTTGCATCTTAGTATTAAACCTCGTAGTTGTAAATATTATATTTATCTCGCAAAACTCTTGCGCCCTACTTAATAGCTCAAACTCAAAATTTGTCAGATGCCCGTCTATTTTTATCTCTACATGTTTTAAACTTTTTACGTAGTTCTCATTAAATGTATAAAGCTTTGGTAAAAATATCTTGTCTAATACTTTTGCCTCTAAACATAGCTTTTCATAACGCTCATAAAGCATGGTCAAAATCTCTATATGCTCTTCAAACTCAGCATAGATGTCATTTAATACTAAGTTTTCTATGTCGTACATCTCTGCACTTAACTCTTCAAAAAATTTAAAAATATATGAGCTGTTTTTAGTAAATGTGAAAAAATTTCTATCTATTTGGAGGTTTTCAAAACTTTTAAAATCTGCTGCTTTTAGTAGTAGAAGTACGCGAGTATCTTCATCCACAGGCTTAAAACCCTTAACTAAAGTTAGCTTAGATATAAACTCACCCATAGTTATATAAGAGGGCAGAAAAAGTGTTTTGCTGTCTATTTGAAGTCTGCTATCACGTATAGCACGAGAGGTGGGCAAAACAAAATTCAAGTCTTGCATGTTTTACCCTTTGATTCTAGTATTCTTTAACTTCTTTTGTTCTTGTATCAGTTTTTACGTTGTAGTATCTCTGCAGATCACCAACAGTTACTTTAGCCATTATGTCCCATCTGCCTGGTTTTTCAAGTTTTATAGGATCAAATACATGTAGTCCGTTTTCAAACTTAGCATTTGTAAGTTCTTTATCATAATCATGAACATTTGGACGAGTAACAACAACTTTTATCTTGGCATCTTTAACACTATTTCCATTTAAGTCAGTAACCTTATACTTTATTACTGATTTTTCTTGTGAAATAGGCTCTGCTGCGTAAGATATTTTGTATTTTTTATCAAAAGCAATGCGCGCATTGATCAACTCATTTGCAGTAGCATCAGCTTGGTGATAACCCATCATATAAGTATCAGCTTTTGATACTGGAAGTTTTGAAGCAACTACTATTGTAGCTACACATGCACCAAATACTAATATTATAGCCCCGCCGATGGCGTAAGGCCATAGCTTACCGCTTGACATTAATTTACTCATTATTCTTTTGCCTTCTTAAGTACAGTTTTCTTTTTATATACATATAAATACCAATAAGAATAATGCCATAGAATAGTGTCTTAACGATTAATATAGAGATTTGGTTAGCATTTCCAACACCATGTTTAAGTTCTATGCCTTTGTTAGCTGCAACTTGTTCAGCTATATCTGCATAACCGTTAAACATAGCTCCGCTATATTTACCTAGCACTTCACCCTTTTTAGCTTTTTCAGCTAGTAATGGAAGTATAGTACCACCACTAGTCATATCTGAAAAATCCATGTTAAGCAGTGCTATAACAAAAGCCTGCACAGGTGATGATATAGGACTTAAAATCTGCTTTTTATCAAAGTATTCGTATAAAGATGTAGGATAAGCTAATATATCCACTTTAGAATCCATCTCTGAAAACGTTAATAATATTGTAGGTGTATTGAAGTCTTTCATAACTTCTTTTTCATACTCTACTATATTTTTTTTATCATGAGGCAACTCTTTTAACATTAATAGTCTCAATGATATACCTGTTTTTTCATACAATTCTGAACCTAGTTCCTCAACCGACTCGTTAAACTTAGGGTTGAAAATAACTTCATCTTTATATAAATACTCAGCAACTAAAGTGTTTTGAAAAAATATTATGAGGGTGAGGGCATAAAGCCCTCTTTGTAAAAATTTCAAGAAAAACCTAACCTACGTATAAGTGATTAGGCGTTAAAACTGCCCAAGCAGTAAAGATAGCTGAGATTACTAAAGCAATTGTAATTAACTTATCCACCATATACTCCTTAGTTCTTAACAACGCGATGTGCAGCATTTTCTGTGCTGAACATCTTGATTTGTTTTTCGTCTTTTATTTCATAAAACTTTGTCATATTAGCATTCTGTACACCTAGACCCCATACTGTTAAACCAGCAAGGATAGAAAGTAAAAGTACAGTTGCAATTAACATACCTGTAATACCATCAAGAGCAAATACGCTTCTATTCTCGTTCATACCTGACTCCTTCTTATTTAGCTAAACTGCTGATATAAGCAGCTGCAGCTTCTTTTTGCTTAGCATTTAGGTTGTTAAATGCAGGCATAGTACCAATAGCACCTTTTTTACCGTTGTTTAGAACGTTAGTTACTAAAGTAGTATTAAACGCTTTTAAACTTGGAGCTACCATTTCCATACCATTACCATCAGCACCGTGACATGAAGAACATGTACCAGCAAAGATATCAGCACCAGCACCAGTGAAACCGTTTGCTACGTAAGCAGAAACAGTATTAATCTCAGCATCTGAAATTAAAGCACCAGTATTAGCGTTAAATAGACCATTACGATCCGGCATTGGCATTTCCATACCTAGTAAGTGGTTGTTAGAACCGTTGATTACAGCATGTTTAACAGCAACTTCATCAATTCTTTGATTTAAGTTAGCAGCTTTTCCATCTATACCATCAGCAGTTAAACCGTGACATACTTTACACTCAGCTAAGAATATAGACTCACCCATTTCAACTAATCTATCACCAGTGATAGCAGCGTATTGAGCGTTATATTTAGCATTGTGTGCAGCTGTATCTTCATTGTACTCACCGATTTGAGAGTAAGCATTTACTGGATAACCAGCTATAAAATACCATAGACCCCAAACGATTAGTAGGAAGAACGACACTGCCCAACCAAAAGGCAACTCATTATTATACTCACCTACACCATCCCAGTTCTCTTCCATAAGATCACCAGTAGCAGTGTCAGTTTGCATTTGACGAACATACTTGATTACTACAAATACTGTAATAAGTACAAGCGCGATAGCACCTGCAACACCAAGCATATTTACGATATCACCATTTAATCCGCCTTCTGAACCAGATATTGACACGTATGTGAACAATAACATAGCCGCGGTAAAGATAATACCACCAAGATAAAGCTTATTCATATATCTCTCCTATTTCTCTTTATCATCTGATATAGCTGATACTGGAGTATCAGTAATATCATCATTTAGTGCGATATTTCCATAGTCTTCGTAATCATGCCCATCCGAATCTTTTCTTTTTGTATACAGATGATATATATATCCATACAAGACAACTACCAACAAGGTAGTTAAGATAAAATAACCATAAGCCTGAAGTTCTGCAATATCCACTATAAACCTTTACTATTTAAGACTATTCATGTATGCGATAATAGCTACGATTTCAGGAATTTTTCCTGATGCAACCATATCTTTAACACTTTGATCTTTCATATCAGCCGCGATCACTTTTGCTTCAGCTAAAGCTAGAGCGTGAGCATCTGCAAGACTATCTCCCATTTTAACAACTTCAGTAGACCCATCTTTCATAGGTACTGGTTGATTATAAGGAACTGAAAAGAACTGAGCAACTGTTAATTGTTCTGCATAAGCAGTTTCAACATCAGCTTCGTTAGTAAACATCCAAGCATAACCTGGCATGATTGAACCTGGAACAACTGAAGCAGGATCTTTCATGTGATTTTCGTGCCAGTCAGTAGTACGGTAGTTACCTACACGCATTAAATCCGGACCAGTTCTTTTAGAACCCCATAAAAATGGACGATCATATGCATACTCACCACTTAAAGAGTAGTGACCGTAACGGTCAGTTTCTGATTTAAATGGACGAATTAGTTGTGAGTGACATGCATTACAAGAGTTCTTGATATATACATGGCGACCAGCTAATTCTAAAGTTGAATAAGGCTTAGTACCAACTAAAGGCTGAGATTGCTGAGCAAAATTCGGAAGAATTTCAACTAGTCCAGCAAAAGCAATTGTAACAAAAATACCTACCGCGAAAAAGAACGGGTGTTTTTCTAACCAATGAAACATAATATAATCCTCCCTTTCTTAAGCGCCCATAGGCGAAGCATTTTGTAGCTCAGACTCTTCAACAGGACGA
>Ga0193955_1001511_pt1 | contig 10938 bp, 7 predicted proteins | sample BB_6_MG_FD_140343 | JGI IMG/M metagenome (GOLD analysis project Ga0193955, IMG submission 140343) | Microbial mat bacterial communities from the Broadkill River, Lewes, Delaware, United States - BB_6_MG | ecosystem: Environmental > Aquatic > Freshwater > River > Microbial mats | place: USA... | reverse complement strand
TTGAGAAAGACCCTTTAACAAATAAAGATGTTGAAGTTATGTGGGTAAAAGGATCTGGAGGAGATATTGGCACTCTGACAAGAAGCGGAATCGCAGGCTTGTACACCGATCGCTTAAGAGATTAAAAAAAAGTATACAGAGGTGTTGCCTATGAAGATGAAATGGTGGCGCTTTTCAATCACTGTATTTTTGATCTAGATAGTAAAGCACCATCAATAGATACTCCACTTCACGGATTACTACCCTTTAAGCATATCGACCATTTACACCCTGATGCTTTAATTGCCGTAGCTGCTGCAAAAGACAGTGAAAAGGTTACCAAAGAAATTTGGAGTGACACCATGGGTTGGGTGCCTTGGAAAAAACCAGGTTTTGAATTGGGTTTAATGCTTGAACAATGTTTAGCTGATAATCTAGGAATTCGCGGAATTGTATTAGGCTCTCATGGTTTATTCACTTGGGGAGATACCTCATACGAATGCTATATCAACAGTTTAGAAGTCATAGAGATGGCATCTGCTTATATCGAAAACAAAATTTCTGAAAATGGAGAGGTTTTTGGCAGCCAAACAGTTGAAAGTCTTCCAAAAGAAGAACGGCTAGAAAAAGCTGCGATTTTAGCACCGATACTAAGAGCTTTAAATACTTCTGTTAATCAAGATGTTGTTAGAAAGCGAAAAAAATATAATTAAATATTTAACAACAATATGTTACATATGTCATACTATTTGAAACATATGTTAGACACATTCACGAATAAAAAATAGAATTTTGAAACTAATTAATAAAATGTTTCAATATGACAAGATCTTTTACAATTTTAATGCTTTTATTAGCATTACCAATAGCGTCACAATCCATAAAGAAATCCAGTATTGATTCAGGAGGAGCTTCTACTGTTGTAAATAATATTCAAATATTATACACTATCGGAGAAGTTGTTGTTCGAGAAACAAGCACACCTACAATTTCGGTTTCAGAAGGCTTTATTAACCCTGAGTTTAATTCCACTTTAAGCACTTATGATCATCAAATCTCACATTTGAATATATCTATATACCCTAATCCTACAAATCAATTTATCAATATTGCTACAGACAGACCCCTTACTAAAGTAGAGCTTTATGATGTTTTGGGAAGAAGCATATTTCAATCTACAACTATTGGTGATCCCATTGAAGTTTCAACATTAAAAGCAGGCGTTTATCTGCTAAGGCTTTATGAGAATGCTAAATCCATAACCAAACAGGTTGTTATTGAGTAAATTACATAAATTTATAACAATTAATTAAAAGCATTCTATAACTTTACTACAAAAGCAATATTAAATTAAACACTTCATAATCTGTATTTGTTTTAATTATATTGAAATGTGTATCCAAATCATGTTCAAAAGAGCCTTAGTGTTTTCTTTCCTTTTAAATTTAGCACATTTATTTGCTCAAGAAAACACGCAATCAAACCCGTTAAAATTTAATGACATAAAATTAATTCTTGAAGATCAATGGATTTCTAATATCACACAAGACAAAAATGGCTTTATTTGGGTCGCAACACAAGATGGTTTATATAAATATAATGGTAAGAATTTTAAAACTTACAGATACAATCCGTTAGAAAAAAGTAGCCTTCCTGGTGGTTGGGTTAGAGATATAAAACAAGACCAAGACGATATCTTTTGGATTGGCACTTATGGTGCTGGCTTGGTAAAATTTGATGAAAAAAAAGGCGTGTTTGAAAAAGTTCAAATCAATACCAACAACACAGGCCTTAATCCACTAGTAGTCTATAGAATATTCGTTAGTTCTTCATCTGCAGTTTGGGTAGCAACTGATGATGGGCTATACCGAAAATCTAAATCGAGCCCAGATTTTGTAAAAATAAAAGAATCCTTTACTTCTATAAAAATTTTAGAAATTGAGAATGGTACGGAACTCATCTCATCAAACCATACTTTATTTAAATATAGTAACAAGGCCGAACGGTTTGAACCAATGCTTCATCACACTGCTATAGATGAAATAGAAAGCATAGGCAACAATAAAATAATATATAAATCCGACGGTAAATTGTACCATTATGATTTTATTAATGATCCTGAGAAAATAGATTTACCCAATGACGATGCTGCCCTTTTTATATCTAATGTAAAAGACCATAAATGCATTATAATTGGATCTAGCGGAAATTATTTCTTCAATACAAAAACCAAAAAATTTCAACCTTACAATTATAATTTAGATAAATTTAAAAAAATAGGCATCAGCAAACTCTTAATAGATAAACAAAATCTATTATGGGTAGGTACACACAAAGGTTTGTTTAAGGAAAGTGCTCTAAAGAAAGTATTTACAGGACACTTCAGTACACATGCCAGACGGATTTTTGTAGATGCAACTGATATATACATTGTTGGAGACCAAGGCTTTTTTAAAGTTTCAAAAACTAACCATTCTAATTATAAACAATTCTTAAAAAGAACAAGGATTACTTCAATATGTAAGACAGAAAACGGATTCTGGTTGGGGGATATGACCGGAAATATTTTTTTCATTGATAATGATTTCAATATTAATAAGATAGAACTAAATCAAGATAAAAGCGAAACCTTAAAAGTTTTTGGAATTGTTGAAGATTTAAACGGTTTTTTATGGGTTAGTACATGGCAAGGAATTTACGTGTTAGATAAAAAAGGTAACATTATAAACACCTACCAACTAGACGAAGTCAAAGAGATTAAGATAATGGAGTTAATTATTGACCAGCAGGACAATCTATGGGTAATAACGGTTGGAGAAGGCGTATATAAAATACCTAACATATCGAAGATCGATAAAAATAAAAAACATATTAACTTCAAAAAATATGTGCATATTAAAGACAATTTAAATTCATTAAATTCTGATGTTGTCATAGATATTCATAAAAGTCAAAATGGAATGATTTCGATTGGGTCAGATTTTGGCTTGAATTTTTATGACAAGGAAAAGGATCTTTTCTACCCTCTTGAAATCAATGGTGATTTTTTTGATAAAAAGGTAATGGCTATTGAAACCGACGAAAATAATCTCTGGTGGATTAGCACAATAAATAATGGTATTTATGTATATAACAACGAAAACAAAACACTTTTTAATCTAAAAGAAGAAGATGGTTTGATTTCTAATGCATGTTTATATACCTCTAGTGCAATCTATAAGGACGAACTTTACTTTGGCACAGATGAAGGGGTTCAAGTTATAAATACTTCTAAGTTTACCTATCCCAATATTACTAAAGCTCCCAGTATTTCAAAAATAACAATTCAGGGAAAAAACGCTACAACTTTTCAAGATGTAGTGAATTTAAAAAAGCCCATTAAGCTTCATCATCATCAGAATAATTTTAAAATAAATTTAGAAATTGCAGATTATAGGTTTCCAGAAAAGATAGCTTATTATTATAAGCTAGGAGAAGCCACAATTTTTTGGACCAAAGCAGAAGGAAACACCATTCTCTTCAACAACCTAAATTATGGTGAATATAAACTTTTGGCAAAAGCAGCATATCAGGCAAATGACAACGCACCAATTACCACATTAACTTTAAAAATAAGCCCCCCTTGGTACAAATCTATTTTGGCTTATACGTTACTTTTTATAGGTTTGGCGGTAGCACTTTTTTCATTTTTTCAATTACGCTACAAACAAAAATTGGCATCTAACAAGTTAAAGGCCATCAAGGAATTAGACCTTATAAAATCAAATCTATTTACCAATATATCTCACGAACTCAGAACACCATTGACTTTAATTTCTGGTCCCGTAGAAAATCAATTATCTAAAGATAATTTAAAAACAGAAGTTAAGGAAGACCTCAACTTAATAAAGCAAAACGCCGATAGACTTCTCAATTTAGTAAATCAACTTACAGATTTATCCTTAATCGATGCAGGACAAATAAAGCTAAACATAGAACAAGGCAACTTAGCAATTATACTTAAGCAGCTCATATCGGCATTTCAATTTAAAGCGAATGATAAAAGTATAGACATTCAATCTACCATTACCCAATTAGACAACTGTTGGTTCGACAGAGATATTATTGAAAAAATAGGCTCTAACCTACTCTCTAATGCTATAAAATATTCGCCTCAAGAATCCATAATCTATTTTACCGCTCAGCAACAAAATGAACAACTTCAACTATCTATTATTAATAAAAACAATCAAATTAGAGCCGAAAAACTAGGCCATATATTTCAACGATTTTATCAAAATAATGAAGCTTCAGAAGGCATTGGTGTTGGCTTAGCGTTGGTTAAGGAATTAGTCTCATTATCAAAAGGCACTATTTTAGCAAATACCTTAGATAATGATAACATACAATTTAGTGTCACATTACCTATCACAAAAGATGCCTTTGAGAAATTTGAAATTATAGAGCATCCTAAAATAATTATTGAATCAGAAATCAGCACAGAGATTAAAAAAAACCAAGCTACTATTGTTATTATTGATGACGAAATAGATATTCTAAACTTTGTAACTTCAATTTTTAAAGAGAATTACAATGTTATAAAAACAACCAACTCCAATAATGGACTAGAACTCATTAGAAAGCAACTGCCAGATTTAGTCATTAGTGATATAATGATGCCAGAACTGAATGGTATTGAATTATGTAATAAACTCAAAAACGACCAACTAACAAGTCATATTCCTATTATTTTGTTAACAGCAAAAGTCACTCAAAACCAAAAACAAGAAGGTTTTGAAACAGGTGCAGACGCCTATGTTACAAAACCTTTTAATACTGAAACATTAAAAATCCGAGTCTCCAAACTCATTGAAACCAGAGCAAAACTAAAACAACGTTTTAATGAACAACCTATTCTTACAAAAACACTCGAAGTTACATCTGTTGAAGCAGAATTCATGCAGCGCTTAAAAAATGTCTTAGACACACATTTAGTAGATCCAGAGTTCACTACAGATGCCTTTGGTAAATACATGCATATGAGCAGAACGCAATTACATAGAAAATTGAAAGCCATAGTTGGTATGACCACTTCCGAATTTATGCGATCACAACGTATCCTTTTAGCTAGAAATATTTTAAAAAACCAAGACATGAGTGTTTCTGAAGCCGCTTACATGGTTGGCTTTAATTCTGTAAGTTACTTCATCAAGTGTTTCAAAAAAATTTATAGTGAAACACCATCTCAATATATAGAAAAGCATAAGCCTTAATGTCCTTCCATCTATTTACGCATTGCTTATTAGTTTCCGTTAAGATTCATTATATATTTGGTACTACCGCACTTCGATAACAACTTCAATTGAAATAACCCTCAGTTTTAAAGGCTTTTCCAATGATGTAACATATCTGTTACATCTTGAAACATATGTAATATTTTTTTTAATACATCTCAGATAGCTTTGTAAATGCAAGATCTTTAATTGCTAACAAATGACAAAATTTAAAACACGGGAGGAGAAAGAAAACGCATTACCATCTCAACTTTACATTGCTATAGATCATCTTAAAAAAGGTAGATACCAATTAAATATTATAAATGAGAATAAAATTGTCTCTTTTATAGAATTTAAAAAATAAAATGCTATGAAAACATTACACACACTTTTAGCACTAATTATGCCAATAGTATTATTTTCTCAAAATGGCATTAATTATAAAGCACTTATAAAGGATAACTCAGGCAACATAATTGCAGATAATGTCATTCAAGTTAAATTCAAAATTTTAGAAAGCGACTTACAAACTAGTCTTTACGAAGAAAGCCATACAACGACTACTGATAGTAACGGTATAATAGTTTTAAATATTGGTGAAGGCACCGTTTTAAATGGAAATTTCAATACAATTAATTGGGGTGAAAATGAGCATTTTTTAAATGTAAAAATAGATCTAGGAACAGAGTTTATAGATATGGGAAGCACTCAATTTTCTGCTGTGCCTTATGCTTATCATGCTAAAAAAGCAACAAATGTATCTGGTTTAGAATCTATTGACGAAGGTAATGGAATTGGCTGGAGATTAATTGGTCGTGATCCAACTATGCACAGTACTTTAGGCTTTAATGCTATTGATTTGAGTTATTCTAATTTTTCGCCAATAAACAATGGTGAAATGGGAAGTTATTCTACAACAATAGGTTATGGAACTGCGGCTGAATCTTATGCGTCTACAGCCATTGGAAGCTTTAATGTTGGTGGTGGTGACCCAAATACCTGGGTTGATAATAGTCCCTTGTTTGAAATCGGAAATGGTACTTCAGATTTAAATAGAAGAAATGCATTGACTGTTTTAAAGACTGGTGAGCATATTATTAACAGTCAAAGTAATGGTTTGCGTATTACAGGTGCAAACAATGCTATAAACATCTCCAATTCTCTCGCAAATTCAATCAATATTACAGATGCAGGCTTTACAGGCATCTATATTGCTGATCCTCAAAATTATGGTCTTTATATTTCAAATGCTCTTAACGACGGAGTTTTTGCATCATCTTTAGATAGAGGTGCATCCTTTATTGGTGGTACAACTGGGATATATACACAAAGTTCAAACAGTAATAATCCAGATATTGTTTTAGGAGGTAACTCTGGTACTAATAGTGAAGATGACGGTATCATTGCATCAGACCCTTTTTATTCAGGAAGCGACATTTATTTAAGAAGTAATGATGCTGTTGTTATACAATTGGATCATGATGATAATGGAGCCGGTAATTTTATGGTTCATAACAGTGACGGAAATATTGTTTTTTCCATTACTGAAGCAGGAACTATTAGCCAAAATGGTTCTACAATCCATGCCTCAGACAGACGCTTAAAACGGGACATTACCGATTTACCTTATGGTCTAAAAGAAATTTTACAATTACAACCAAAAGCATACTTCTGGAAAAAAAACACACAAAACAAAAAGTCTTTGGGGCTTATCGCTCAAGATGTTCAACCAATTATAAACGAAGTTGTCAATACTCAGAATAATGAGTTAAAAACGTTAGGAATAAACTATACAGAATTGATTCCTGTACTTATAAAAGCAATACAAGAACAGCAAAAAATTATTATCAATCAACACGCAGACTACACAAATCTATTAGAACGTGTTGAAACTTTAGAGGCAAATACATCAATTAAAAACAAATAAAATGAAAACGAAACTTTTTCTGATAGCACTTTTAATTTCAATTATTTCCGTAGCTCAAAACGGCATTAATTACAAAGCACTTATAAAAGATGCTAATAATAACGTTGTAAACAATCAAATTATTGATATGGTGTTTAACATTGAATTAGAAAACACAACTATTTACAGCGAATCACAACAAATTACTACCGACGATAACGGAATTGCTATTGCAGTCATTGGATCTGGCACAATAATCAGTGGAGATTTCAATACTATTGATTGGAAAGGTGGTAATGCAGAACTCAATGTACAAATTGATTTAGGAGATGGTTTTATAGATTTTGGAAACTCAGATTTTAATGCCGTGCCTTATGCAATACAAGCATTAAATATGGAAGGTCTAGAAACTCTTGATGAAGGAAATGGCTTAGGATGGAGATTGGCTGGTAGCAATCCATATCATTATGGTGACATAGGGTTAAACGCCGTTGATTTAAGTTATAGTTTTACACCTTCATCTGTAAGAGGTGCAACCGGAGCATATTCCATTGCATTAGGAAGTTTAACAGAAGCTTCAGGAACGTATTCCACAGCTCTAGGACGGAACACCATAGCATCAGAATCCTCTTCTACAGCAATGGGAAATAACACAACAGCATCTGGTATTTCTTCCTTGGCATCAGGAAATTTTAGTGAAGCAACTGGAAATTTTTCCACAGCAATGGGGGGTCAGACCACAGCAATAGGGGATTATACTGTCGCCATGGGAAGTCAAACAACAGCAGTAGGAGATTTTTCCGTAGCGCTAGGTAAAAGTACAATAGCACATAATAATGGCACGGCAATGGGAAATGGAACCGAAGCCTCAGGATCATATTCTACAGCTATGGGGATTGATACCGAAGCCTCGGGAATTAGATCTACTGCAATGGGAAATGCAACCGAAGCTTCAGGAGGTTCTTCTACTGCAATGGGAAATAACACCATAGCTTCTGGGAGTTTTTCCTTAGCCACTGGAAGCTATACATCTGCAACAGGTTTAAACTCTACTGCTATGGGAAATGGAACAACAGCCTATTCATATTTAGAAACAGTAATTGGGAGGTATAATACATCTTATACGCCCAATAGTGTTAACGGATGGAATAACAATGATCGCTTATTTGTAATTGGAAATGGCGAAAGTGGTGCACCATCTAACGCTATGGTAGTTTTAAAAAACGGAAATACAGGTGTTGGTACAGATGCCCCTCAAGAACTATTTCATATTTCTGGTGGCCGTTTACGCATTGGATCAGAGATTATTGAAGATGGAGGAAGTGATATTTTAGCGTTTAGTTCTAGTTTAGTTCCTACAGAAGATGAAGCAGATCGTCTTGGGGGCCCAAACAGAAAGTGGTTAGATGTTTATGCTGCAAATGGAACTATCCAAACCTCAGATAGACGCAGTAAAACTAACATCATTGAATTAAAATATGGATTAGAAGAAGTTCTAAAAATGCAACCTGTAAGCTTTAATTGGAAAAACAAAAACAATCCAGACACTAAATTAGGACTTATTGCACAAGACCTCCAAATTTTAATCCCTGAAGTGATCCATTCTCATATCTGGGAAAAAGATAAAGCATCTGGAGTATTAACTAAAAAAGAGTTAGACCGCTTAGGGGTTTATTATTCCGATTTAGTACCTGTTTTAATCAAAGCCATTCAAGAGCAGAACAAAATAATTGAAACTCAAGGTGCGGAAATAAAAGCTTCAAAAACGGATTATGAAGCCTTGTTATCTCGTATCGAAATTATTGAATCTAAATCCTCAAATTAAAAGATAATGAACTATTTAAACAAAACCCGTGGCTTGTCTCGAGAATTCAGAAAACAGCTTTCAACCCTAAAAATAATAGTGAATAAATCAACATTTGTATTTTTAATTTTAACATGCTGTCCATTACTTTTATTAGCCCAATGGACGCAAATCGGTGACGATATTGATGGTGAATCTGCAAACGAACAATCGGGTTACGCTACATGTTTAAGTGCAGATGGAAATACGATTGTGATTGGAGCGCCTTTTAATGCAGATAATGGTTCTGCTTCAGGACAAGTTAGAGTCTATGAAAACGTTGCAAATACATGGCTACAAAAAGGAACAGCTATTAATGGCATTGCGATAAGCGATAAATTCGGTTTTTCTGTGAATATAAGTGGAGATGGTAATATCATAGCTGTTGGTGCGCCAGACAGTAATGCCAATGGATTTGAATCTGGAGAAGTTCGTGTTTTTCAGTTTCAAGGTACAAATTGGGTTCCACTGGGCGCAAGTATTATTGGAGATGCATGGGGAGATCATTCTGGGTATGCTATTAGTCTTAGCAAGGATGGAAATCGACTTGCTATTGGAGCGCCAGATAACCATGTAGTAGAAGGTGAAGGTAGTAATCATGGTCAAGTACGTATTTATGAAAATCAAAATGACAACTGGGTACAATTAGGCAATGATATTATTGGTGAAAACCCTGAAGACAATTCGGGATTTGCCGTAAGCCTTAACGAAGATGGAAGTATTGTTTCTATAGGTGCACCAAACAACACCAATACCATACAAGGTGCTGGCCACGTAAGAGTTTATAATTATGATGCTAACAATTGGGTACAGATAGGAGAAGATATTGACGGTACAACATTGAACGATAAATTTGGAGGAGCTGTAAGTTTAAACAACCAAGGTAATATTCTCGCTGTTGGTGCACATGATCATAACGGAATTGGTCAGGTTCGTATTTTTGAAAATATAACCAATACATGGGTGCAAATAGGTAATGATATTGATGGTGAAGCTGTAGGTGATGAGTTTGGTATATCGGTAAGTCTTAACGCCAATGGAAATATTCTTGCTGTTGGAGCGCGATATAATAGTGAACTTGCTTCAGATGCTGGTCATACTAAAATCTATAGAAACGCATCTGGTAATTGGCAACAAATAGGTGAAAACATTGATGGAGAGGCCATTCAAGATCGATCTGGTGTATCAGTTAGTCTTAATGCAAATGGTTCTATTGTAGCCATTGGAGCTTATCTTAATGATGATAATGGCAATAATTCTGGACACGTACGTCTATTTTCAAATACTAATATTCTAAATATTGATACTGTTAGTACTAAAAGCCAACTCATTGCTTTTCCTAATCCTACTTCTACCCAATTAAACATTAAATTAGAAAAAACAATCAACCAATCTATAGTACAACTCTTCAATGTTGAAGGCAAATTATTGTATTCAAAAGCGTATGCCAATACAGAAAATATTGCTATTAACATGGCTTCTTTTTCAAATGGCATCTATATTCTAAAAATACATCTAAACGACTCACAAAAAATTTTAAAAGTAATCAAGCAATAAAATGCTACGATTAAGGTAGAACGATAAAAAAATTAAAAGATGAAAAGACATATACTTTTTGTAGTCCTTTTACTTTCAGCACTAGGATATACACAGAACGGGATTAATTATAAAGCACTCATTAAGGATGACCAAGGAAACGTTGTTGCAAACAGTTCTATTGAGATAAAATTCAAAATTTTAGAAAGTGATGCATTAACCAGTGTATATGAAGAAAGCCACACACCAACTACAGATATAAACGGAATTATAATTGTAAACATTGGAGAGGGTTCAATAATCAGCGGAATTTTTGACGATATAAATTGGGGAAGTGATGAGCATTTTTTAAACGTTAAAATAAACACAGGTTCAGGATTTGTAGATATGGGAACGACGCAGTTCTCTGTTGTTCCTTA
>Ga0193955_1001505_pt1 | contig 10962 bp, 10 predicted proteins | sample BB_6_MG_FD_140343 | JGI IMG/M metagenome (GOLD analysis project Ga0193955, IMG submission 140343) | Microbial mat bacterial communities from the Broadkill River, Lewes, Delaware, United States - BB_6_MG | ecosystem: Environmental > Aquatic > Freshwater > River > Microbial mats | place: USA... | reverse complement strand
GCAATTTCCAACACCTGTTTGTCCAACTTTTCAAAAGTGTGACCCCCGGCAGGGCTGCTGGTGGCATACTGAAGAGTAACCCCTGAAAAAACATACGGGAACGAGAGGGCAACCCTAAGGTGCTGTCAATATAAGCGTTATCATTTGGTGCATAAATGCATCCTACCAGCCTTGAGGCGCAACGCAATAACAGCAAACATCGAAGGTCAGAAACACGTTTCTTTTTCTGCCCCCGGACTTAATTCCAATAAAAAAATCGGTCAGACCCAACGGGTCCGACCGATTGTTAATTACCTGACTTCACGGAGAGAGAAAAGACACCTCACCCCATACACACGGGCAAAGCCCGTCAGCGAATGTAAAGGGGTGAGGAACGAACCCCGGAGCATTCGCGAACCTGGGATCCAAGGGCTCAGCCCTTGGCCGCCGGAGGCACGTTTTTCCCCTATCACCTATTGCCTATGACCTGCACTTACCCGCATTCACAGGCCGGGTCGGAGCACGACCCGTGGCCTCCCCTGCCGAAGAGGACCAGGCCGAAGAGGACCAGGGCGCTTAAGGTGCCGACAAAGGTGCGTCCGGCATGTTCGGCGCCTGCCTGCCACCCGGCGGAAAGGCCGGTCAAGGAGTAGACGGCGTCCACGGCAAAACCGAGGAGAAAAGAGGAGACCATGATCCCGATGAGGTAGAGGACCGTGGACTTTTTCCCCAGGATCCCGGTGATGACCGAAAGGGCTGCTGCATTGGTGGCGGGACCGGCCAGAAGGAAGACCAGGGCGGCGCCGGGATTAAGCCCTTTGAGCACCAGGGCGGCGGCGATGGGAGTGGAGGCCGTGGCGCAGACATACAGGGGCGTTCCGATAATCAGCATCGCGAACATGGCCACCAGGGGGTTGCCGAGGTAGGCTTCCACGAGATCCGGTGAGACAAAAACGGTGATGAACCCGGCGATCACCACGCCCACAAAAAACCAGCCTGAGATATCGGTGAAGAGATCACCGAAGGAGAACCGCATGCCCATGCGAAGGCGCTCCATAATGGTGGCCTTTTTTCCGGGGGCGGGGGCAGAACATCCGCAACCGCATCCGGCCAAGTCTTCGGCTGTAGAGGGGGAAGCCGGTGCCATGGCAAACATCTCCATGGGGGCAGTCTTTTTCACTTCCTGCTTGACGTCGGGGTCCAGGGTTCGCACAAGTTGACCGGTGACCATGGCGGTAAGAAAAGCAGACACGGGCCGTAGGAGAGCCATCAGGGGATCTAGAAGGGCCCAGGTTACGGCGATGGAGTCCACGCCGGTTTCCGGGGTGGAGATCAAGAAAGCGGTGGTGGCACCTTTGCTCGCCCCCTGCTTGCGAATGCCGGCAGCGGCGGGAAGCACCCCGCAGCTGCACAGGGGAATGGGCACGCCAAAGAGTGAGGCCTTCAACAAGCTTGCCTTGCTCTCCTTTCCAAGGTGACGGGCCACAAAGTCATCGGGAATAAAGGCCTTAAGAAGGCCTGCGATAAAAAAGCCCAACAGCATGTAGGGTGCTGAAAGGCAGAGGACGTTCCAACTTTCCGCGAGAATCTGTTCAAGTAAAACCATACCGGCTCCTAATGGTTAACGTGTGACCACATGTTCACATGTAATCCTTAAAAAAAGCGGGAGCATTCTCCCGCGTTCTTATTTATATCAACTATTCGTTCACATGCCGCAGGCCCTGCTCCAGCAGAGTCGCCACATGAGAATCATCAAGGCTGTAGATGGCATTCTTGCCTTCTTTTCGGTACTTCACAATCTTCTGCCCCCGAAGGACCCGGAGCTGGTGGCTCACGGCTGAGGAGCTCATGTTCAGAATGCTTGCCAGGTCGCAGACGCACAACTCGGAAAACGAGAGGGCATGAAGAATCCGGACCCTTGTGGAATCCCCCAGGGCCTTGAAAAAGTCCGCCAGCTGAAACAGGGTCTCTTCGGCTTCCATTTTTGCGTTTACCTTATCCACGACCTCTGTGTGTACGCATTCGTCCTGGCAGGTATCCATTGTGTTGTCCATCGGCCCTCCTTCATTTGAATATATGTTCACATATTCCAATATACAACCCCTGTCAATCATATTTAAGTAACCCGGGAGCCCATTTTTTATCCCCTGAGAAACGAAAAACATGCCTTCTATGATTAAAGTGGCCAAAAAAAATGCCTCCGGCGGCAAGGTGTGCCACCTTGAAAGCAGGTTGCAAATGCGCTTTGTCCTTCGTTCCTCAGGCCAAATCACCTTTGCTTTAGGTTTTAGGTTGACCCAAGATTTTTTTTTAAAAGACCTGTTTGGCAACCTTTTTCAAAAGGTTGGCCCCCGGCAGGGCCGCCGGAGGCAAGACCAAGTTAAATTTTCCCACTAAAAAACAAAAGCCCCCGTCATAAGACGGGGGCTTTTGCCGCTCAACTGATTCGTTGCAACGTACCGGTTCACCGGCTCGTCACGTGAAAATCACCACTCTGAAAGCCGATGCGTATCAATCGATGTAGGCAGCGGTCTGGTACGAAGGCAGGTAGAGGTTGATGTAGGCGGTGACGGCGCGGATGCTCTCTTCCATATAAAAATCTGTAATATCTTTATGATGGTCGTAGGAGACACTCCAGATGGCATCGTTGATCTCAATGGCGATGAGAAAGTAGGTAATCATGTTGGGCAGCTCGGTGATGAGCTTGAGGTCCAGGAGAATGGCGATGAGTTCTTCGGCAAGCTTTCGGACCCACTCCCTGTCGGCGGCCTTGATCTCACGGGAAGTGCCCGAGCCGAACATCAGCCCCATGGCCTGGGGGTGCGCCCTGAAGTACTCACGCATGGAGGTGAACCCCACCACCACCGCTTCCTGCCATGTGCGGCACTCCTCGTAGATGTCAGAGTTCCCCTGAAACTGGACGACATCGTCCAGGTAACGATTGGCCAGGGCAAAGCAGGCGGATGCCGGGGAGGGAAAGATGCGGTAGATGGTCTGGGCGGCGAGACCCGACAAATCGGCAATATCATAAATACTGATGTCTTCGGCGCTCTTTTCCATAAGGAGCTGCTCAGTGCACTCCAGAATCCGTTCCATCTTTTCACGCCCCCCCTGCTTCACCGGCAGGCGGGGTATCATTTTATCCGCATGTTTCTTCGCCATATCGCGCTGGTTTCCTTTTTTGTGACGATTCAAAAAAGCCTCCGGCGGCCCTGCCGGGGGACAAACTCTTGAAAAGTTTAACAAACAGACCTTAAGAGCTATTCGACTACTTCACCGATGTTGGCAAGCCCTGTGGTTCTGGCCTGACTTGTTTGTGGGAGCCATTTTCAAAAAATGACCCGCCGGAGGCAAAGTAATCCTCCTTGAAAGCAAGCAGCTTGCAAATGCTCTCTCCCCTCGTTCCTCGGATCGATCACATTCGCCGTTAGCTTAACGCCTGCGCCAGTGACAAACACCAAGGTGCCCCCAGTGTTGTTGAAAGCTTTACACATGGCAAGTTTTTTTCGTCCGATTCGCGAACACTCGTTGATATTGAAGCAACAGAAGTCCATGCGCTTGCCACGCATGATGCATCCCCTCACACAGCTAATGCAGACACGAAACCCATAGAGTTGCGCCCATTGTATCGCATTCGCCCGATGGGATAAAAAATAGTGAACTGTCAGCGAATGTGATTACCCTGAGAAACGAAGGGTGAGAGCATTCGCAATCCGCTTTCAAGGTGGCACACCTTGCCGCCGGAGGCTTGATTTTTCCAAGCACTTTAACCAGAGAAGGCATGTTTTTTTATATAACCCCCGCCCTGACCCCGGCCTCTCCTTCAAGGCGCCCCGCAATGGCCGAAAGGGCCTGAAAACTAAGGGGGGTAAGAGCGTCTTCCGCAAGGGGACGTGCGATGGTGCAGACCTGGACCTTATTGATGAGGGCACCACGCGTTCGGATATTCTTTACCCGATCGACATATGCCGAGACCTCCTCCTGTGAAGGAGCTATCCCCTGGCGGTTCAGGAAAACGCTGTGAAGCACGATCTCTCCGTTGCACCCTGCAGAGACGATTTTGTCTGTCAGGGCCTCAATGGGGTAGAAGGTTCCGTTGACGGCGTTCATGTGCATTTGGGTTCCAGCATCCAGCTTGATCCAGATCTCTCCCCCGGCCTCTCTCATACGCTTCAGAGAGTCCACTGCCCAGGGGGTATGAAGGCAGGTGCCATTGGTCATCAGGACCAGTTTGGTGGTCGGCATCCGGTAACGCTCAAGCGCCTCCGCGACCTCCTCCACAACCTGGGGAAGGAGCACACAGGAGGTGGGTTCCCCTTCACCAGCCAGGGCAATACCCCGAATCTCATCAAGGGCCTCTTCCCGCTGCAACCTGGCCAGAAGGACCTCCAATTCATCCCTGCATATGGCGGGGCTGACGTCATCGGCGGGTCCCGCCAGGCTTCGGTCCACCTCGCAGTAGACACATCGGTAGTTGCACCGTTTATCCGGTGTGAGGTTCACACCGATGCAGCGCCCCTTCAGGTGACGGGACATCACCTCAGACACACATTTGTAAGGGAAACCGCTCTCCCCACTGCTCACGTCACATGCCATCGCCTTAAAATCCTTACTTAGAGCATCACTCCCAGCTTTTGCAGCTGGGCTTCCGTCGGTCCACCGGTTGCAGGATCGTACCCCCGAATCCGATAATAGCGTTTCACCATCTTTTCGATGGGAACCACCGATGTTTCGGGATATTTTGTGACGGCTTCCTCTGTAAACCGCTTGGGCAGAGTGTCCTCTTCGGCCTTCATGCCCATCTGGACATTTATATAACGCTCCAGCTTGTTGATACGTTCCCCGGCGCGTTTGAAATCCCACTGGGTGAGCCGATGCCCGGTGATGGCCCAGAAAAACCGGCTGAAGCCGCTCCAGTTCATCAGCATCATGGAGGTCCGGGGGGTAAAAAGCATGGAGACATTCAAGGCAGCCTTGGGAAGATACTTGGGAATCACCGGCTCCGTCATGATGCTGAAGCCGGAGAACAGACACCCCTGAAGGGAGTTGATTCCGGTGTAGAGGTCCTCCAGGAAGGCGACCCAATGATGCTTGCCGATGGTGGTGCGCCGGGGCATATACCCCAGCAGCACCTCCATCCCAATGAGGTAGGATCCCAGATGGCAGCCCCCTTTGTTATGAACCGCGTAGGAGAGACCGTGGCCCCAGGCGGCCCGCGGATCATATGCTGCGATCTCCAACCCCTTGGCGTGGATGGCAAAATCGGTTCCACCGTAGGTTTCGCTCATCCAGCGAACCCCTTTGGCCAGATCCTCGCCCTCCCCCCTTCGAAAGGCGATGTCTTTAAGGGTTGCTGAGATGTTGTCCACCTTCCCGAAGGCAAGTTTGGTCCTGCGAAGGCCTTTTTCACCGGCCTCCATGGCCCAGGCAATGACGCCACCGGCGGAAATGGTGTCCATGCCCAACTCGTTCATCAAATCGTTCCACTCGCCTATGATGTCCGGGTCATAGTTATCGATGTTGCTCCCAAAAAGCCCGATGGTTTCGTACTCTGGAATCTGCCGCATTTTGCCGTCGGGATACCGCCCTTTGTGGCCGCAGAGCACCATGCAGTGACGACAGGTGGAGTGGCGGGTTGAGTAACGTTCGGCCATGGCCTCGCCGGAGGTGGCCTCGATATCCGGATGGTACCGGTCCCGGAAGTTGCGCACCGGAGAGTATCCGGTCCGGATGCCGTGACGCACGTTGGCGTTGGTGCCGTATGCACGGTAGGATTTGGTCATGTTGTTGCGAAGGATGTGCTTCTTCACCTTCTTCATGTTCTTTTCGAACATCACAGGATCCACAGGCACACACGTGTATTCCCTGCCTCTGGCCACAATGGCCTTGAGATTCTTGGACCCCATGACCGCCCCCACGCCCCCCCGGCCTGCAAATCGATGGCCGGAGCAGATGTTGGCAAAAGGCACAAGGTTCTCACCCGCGGGACCGATGACCGCGGCGCCCTCCTTCACCGTCATGCCGAGGGCCTCCTGCACTTCATGGGTGCCCATCCCCCAGAAGGCCTCTCCGGACTCAAAGGTGGCCCCTGTGCTGTCCAGGCGTACCACCGTTGGTGATTCTGCCCGGCCGGCAACGATGATGCCGTCCCATCCGGCGGTCTTGCTCGCCTCCCCAAGGGGGCCACCGCAGGAGGAGGCCACCATGAGACCGGTGAGGGGTGACTTGGTGATCACCTCAAAACGCGCGGAACATGGCGCGCCGGTGGAGAGAAGTACGCCATTGGAAAAAATAAGGAGGTTTTCCTCTCCCAGGGGATCGATGCTGCCCAGGCGATCCTTGAGGCGGTCGTAGAAAATTTTGATCCCCAGCCCCTTGCCCCCGAGATAAAGGCGTAAATCCTCCGTTGAAATCTTGTAAACAGACCAGGTCTTTGTTGTCATGTCGATGCAAAGGTAGCGGTTACTCGTCCCTTTAATCTCTTTCATGCTGCCCCCTCCATGGAAATGGCATCAAACTGACACGCCGTGACACACCAGCGGCAAGAGACGCAACGTTTTGCCTCGGCAAGGACTGCATAATTCCGGGTCAGATCCAGCGCCTCATCAGCCATGACAAGGGCCCCCACAGGACACGCAGCCACGCAGTTCTCGCAAGCGTAACAGGCCACCATGTCGATAACCGGCTTCTTCCAGAGAGAGCGTTTTACCCGTTCCACAACCCGGCCCGATTCATCTTCCACGGCCCCCTTGGTACATACACGACCACAGGTGCCACAATCGATACAGAGCTGACGGCTGACAAGGTGGAGTCCGTTCTTTTCGCCGGATACTGCGCCCACCGGGCACATGGCCAGGCACACGCCGCATCCCACGCACCGATCCGTAATCACATGTCCCATGCTGTCCTCCCTTTACCCGTGGTTGTTCATCAGGCGATATGTCCTCATGGTGTCAAATCAAATGGAAGGTCGAGTGTCGTCACTGATCAGGGTGACAACATGTTACCCCAGAGGCATCCCCCAAGGGCATTCACGCAACAAAGATAACAGGCAAAACATTGATCCATTCTGATACCATCGTTTTATGCCATAATTTCACAATTCCGTCATTGTAAAATGTTATTTTTATCCATTAATTTTCAGTGATGAGAGAATATTGGTGAGACTTGCGGCCCCGGGGGACACCCAAGCCCACAGAAGGCCCGCGTTTAAACTTTTGAATTTTCTAAGGAAGGGAGCTGATCCAGTTCTATATTGCGGGGGTAGAACCCCAGGCGTCGGTAGAAGGAGAGAACGGCCTCGTTTCCATACACAACGGAAAGGGACATCCGGGTCGCGTTGTTTTCGTCCAGCCAGGCAAGCCCGCGGCGAACCAGGGCCTCCCCCAGGCTTTGACCGCGATAGTCAGCCTCCACATAGAGGGAGTCGACTTCGCCGTGCGCCATGGAGGAGAGGGTGCTGATGCAGTAGGCAATATCATGGCCGCCATGTACGGCAAGGTCCACCCGGACCTTATGGGCGTGATGAAGAATATCGGATGTTCGGTCTGCAAAGGAGCGCTTCGCAAGAAGCCCGGAGAAATGGGCCGAGCATGTCGCGTGATGGTCCCTCAGCTTTTCCCACAAAGGCCCCACGCGGGTGAGCAACGCTTCGCCTCCGGTTTCAAAGACAACACCATTCATATCGTAACCAGTCCGCATACGCCCCCGGCGGCCCTGCTCGGAGGCCAACCATTTGAAAACGTTTCCGAATACGCTTTGTTAATTGTTTGGACAACGTCGCGCGCGCTCTCACCACGAGAAACGAGGGGCGAGCCGGGGGACAGAGCCCGTGCCATATTTTATGTTCTGGATTCCAGGTACTTGAGCATCTGACGCATGGTGAGGCTCATGCTGGATGGCCCGCTTCGCACGTAAAAGGCCTCGTCTTTTTTATTGATAAGGAACACCGGCTCGTTTGATCGCTCGCATTCAATGACCATAACTGTATGTCCGTCGATGGTGCCAATCTTCAGGCGGATATTTTTCGAAAACTCAGGCCCGACATGCTGATTGATGAGATTCCTGAAGTGGAGCCGGCACTTGTCTTCGTTCTCAAACCCATCCGGAGCCGTCCCGGTGATCTCTCCATCATCGTTAACCCCAATGACGATGATTCCCCCACCGGTGTTCATAAAGGCTGTGACGGTTTTCATCCATGCAATTTCAATGTTTTTATCATTCTTTTCAGACTTGAGGTTCATGCGCATGGTGGATTTAAACTCCAGGGTGGACCCTTCACCGCGGGAAATAAGGTTTCGTACATCATGCTCAAAATGTCCGCCTCGTATCACCTGGTTCGGCATGTCCCGAAGCTGGTGGCGATACTTCCAGACCAGCAGGCCGGCCATGAGCAGGCCGAAGCCCAGAACACTTAGGGCAATCACCAGAATGCTCCATCTTTTTTTCTGAACCTTCTGGAGAAAATCGGATTGAGGTACCACCACGCCAATCCAAAAGTCACGGCTCTCCGTGTTGATGGGCTGGACACCCGCCCAGAAGTTCTTGCCTTCGCTGACAAACATAAAGGCATCTGACGGCTTTTCCTTGGCATGCCAGGCAGCCATGGCATTGCGCACGCTGGGAACCTCGACCAGTGTATGGTCGGAAAAGTACCGACTGTTTTCCGGTGAAGCCTGTTTACCCACCGGGTGGTATACCGATGTGTCACCATCAAATAAAAACGCCGCTCCGTTGAGGCCCACTTTCGTCTCCGCGATGCGCTCAAACAGATCGTTGATATGCAGGTCAAGGGCCATAACGCATGTCTGATCTGCGTCATCAACGGAAGGCCATGTCATGATGGCCGACAAGCCTGGGGTCTCTTTGTAATCGAACATATACGGTTGCAACCAGGAGACCCTGGTTTGGTTTTTTGGTGCATTGGAGAGCCCCTCCTGAAACCAGATGCGCTGATTCAGATTGTAAGGTGTTTTCTCAACCCTCTTTTCAAGGGATTGACCCCCCGCCCACTTCTGCCAGGTGATGACACCCTCTTTCCCCGGTGACGTGGTCCGTGTCACCCAGATATTTTTGTTACGGGAGAGTAAGTACGATCGGCCCTTGGTGTTCCCGAATTTGATGGCCGCCACCTGTGGCAGGTTCTCCATCATGGGAATAAGCTTGGTCGTCATGGAGTCTACGTCGTTCAAATCAAGAACACCGGCCACCCCCCACTTCTGGATCAGGGAGGCATTGCTTTCCACAGGTTCGTAGAACTGATAAATCACATCAGATGTGGTGCGAAGGCTCTGCCTGATGTGCTCCTGGGCAATGTCATTACGCATATTGTACCCTTGGAACAGGGTAACGGCCATGATGGCACCGGATGTCAGCAGAATAATCGCAATCAGGTCGCGCAGAAGGCGCGATCGGGTACTGGTGGGACTAAGCAGCATTTTTATGGGCACGGGTATTTATTCTCCATGAATCATATACAGAAGACGAGAGTCACCTGCATGTCCGACAATATACGATGGCAATGAAGCGAGCTCCGCTTCTTCTTTTCGCAACCTGAACAAAACCGGATTAAAGCCATGCGGATGTTCACCCGCATGATGGTTTTCAGGATAAGGCCTCCATGACATGTATCATGGAAACACCATCTTTACTCTCCGACAACCAGAGACGGGTGGCCTGGCACTTATCGAAAGGGCGGTCTTCACAGGACCGAACCAGGCTGGTATTCCACAACAACCTGTTGGCCTGAAAAGACGTTTACCGCCCGTTTAATTCGTCAAAAAGATACTCTTACCATACATTCAAAGAGAAACACCATACAGATACACTGATCGTGTGGTTACTTACTCTTGCCTTTGCCCTTCCCTTTATTCTTACTCTTACTCTTGTCTTTCCCCTTCGTTTGGCCCGTATCGGTTGCCACATCCCCCTCACCCGTCAATTCAAAATCGCCACGCTTAAGGGCATGAAATTCTGCAGAGCCCGGCTTGATACCGAGCTCTTTGGCGACGGCCCCCCACCCTTTTCCCTTCTTGCGTCGGTAGGTCTGCACAACCCTTTCAGGCTCTTCATCTGCCATCTCGCCGAGCTGAAGGCACATGAAGGCATCAGCAGGTTCCTCGACTCGTGTGATGATGGTCTCGACCCGGGGCAGCGAGACGTCAAACTGGTTGCTCAACTTAACGCTGAACCCCTCCATGTCGGCCTTGGCCTGAAGGTTAAGGCCGGCGAGGAAGCTGTTGAGGTCAGCGTGAGCGCTTGCAGCCGACAGGACAACAAAACCGAGTATTGAGAGTGCAATCGCTATCTTTTTCATACGTATGCCTCCTTTTGACACGTTCAGATCAACGTTGCCTCCGGCGGCCCTGCCGGGGGCCAAACTTTTGAAAAGTTTGATAAACAGGTTTTGAGGCCGATTTCGATTCATTCAAGGGTGTTGACTTGCCGACTGTATTCGACTTAAGGAGCAGCCGAAAAATTACATTCCGGATTCACATCCAACGAAAGGCGGATGTGATTTGATAATAGGAACAAGGGACAAAGCACATTCGCAATCAGCTTTTAAGGTGTTTTGCCCAATGTGGCTTCGCCACCCTTGCCCCCGGAGGCCGTTTTTCTTGAGCTGAATCGTTCCCTCGACGATTTATTCAATCCAGGGAGGTGCTGCCACCCTGAAAACGTCTCCGACCGGCTCACATGGGGCGGGGATTGAATCCGGTGAAATGGGCTTTAAGGCCTTTGGTATCGGAGGCGCTCCAGCTCTTTGGTCGGGTGACTTCAATCCAGGCATCAATATAGGCCGCTGGCGAAAAATTGTGCCCATACCCGAGTGGAACACTTGTCGCCATGGGAATATCAAACGCTGTCTGAAAGAAAGAGACCACCGGAAACCATCTGAAATAAGGCGACACGTCCCGTCCTCGGTTGGGACCAAGCCAGTCCGGACGCACATAGGCCAAGTCAGTGGAGAAGAAACTCATGGGG
>Ga0193955_1001497_pt1 | contig 10984 bp, 6 predicted proteins | sample BB_6_MG_FD_140343 | JGI IMG/M metagenome (GOLD analysis project Ga0193955, IMG submission 140343) | Microbial mat bacterial communities from the Broadkill River, Lewes, Delaware, United States - BB_6_MG | ecosystem: Environmental > Aquatic > Freshwater > River > Microbial mats | place: USA... | reverse complement strand
GTAGATTTCCATGATCGGGCCCAGGTGTTCGGGGTGGGCTTTGAACCAGGCGTTGACCCTGGGATAGACCTTCAGGGTCCCCAAAACGATGGAGAGCTTTCCTTTATAGGGAAAGCGGATCACGGGAACCGTCGCCTCCGGCAATGTGGCCACCAGATACGATTTCTTGAGCTTTTCCCGGGCGGCTTCGTGTTCTTCAGGCAGGATACAGCCGGCTATAGAGCGCAGATGTTCCACATCGACCTTCCTGGGGTTGTCATAATAGAGTCCCACCCCCTTCGTGGTAGAAACACCCTCCTTTTTAAGCCTCCAGTAGATATCATTCATGATGCGACCGCTCTGGCGGTAGTTGCCGACGTGTTTCTGATAGACAAAACTGAAAGAGGGGATGGACTGATCAGAGATGATGATTTTTGCAAACAGGCCATACCAGGCGAGGATGGAGACGATGGCGGCCAGGGCGATGAGCGTGACGGAGAGAATCGGTTTCATCCGTGTTTCCTCATGGGTGGTGGTGATCCGGTAGAAATGACGTGAATCTTTGATCCCGGACCGGTTCGGCACCCACTGTTTCTACCTAAGGCCCTTGAAAAGCAGATGCAAATACCCTTTACCACAACTTGCTAGTTTGAGACAAGTAAAGGCTATCCGGCAGGTGAAAAGCCAAGAGCCTCCGGCGGCCAGGGGATGATCCCCTGGACCCCAGGTTGCGACTGATTTTGCCCCTCGCTCCTCGGGCCGATATCAGTCGCAGAGGCCTCTGTCCGGCTGCAACGGTTTATCAAGTAGCCGGGGAAGACGAGGCAGTATATCCCATCGTTGCCATACACCACGGGCGCAGCCCGTCAGCGAATGTGATCAGCCCGAGGAACGAGGGCTGGGAGCATTCGCGAACCAGCTTTCGAGGTGGCTCACCTCGCCGCCGGAGGCCGCTTTTATCACCACCAGGCCGCCGTGGCTGTAGCCGTAAGGGCGCAGGAGGCCGCCGTAGTCGCTGGCGATGCCGTCAGCAAAGCGGGAGAGTGAGATTTCATAGGGAATGGGCTGATCGGGGTCCACATCCAGCATGATGACTGTTTCAGTCTCCGGGTTCCACCGGCCCACGGGGGAGATGTGGGGGATGGTGAGCACCGGGAGAAAGGATCCCTGATCGAAATGGGCGATGAGGGAGGTATCGGGTTCGCTTGCAAACCGGTCCAAAATCTCCCTGGCCCGCTGGATGCGGTCGGCCTCTTCCTCTTTGGGGTAAAAGGGGTGCACCTCCACCTCGGCCTCGATCTCATGGTAGCGAAGGGCCGCTGGTACCACGTCTCCCAGCACATCCAGAGGCAGCCCCCGGCGTCCCTGCCACCCTTCCGGCGAAAGCCGTTCCTTCCATCTGCCTGCCCGGATTGTCTCCAGCAGGTCCATCTGATTATTCACCCGAGGTTTTTCGTTTTTGCCCATGGCGTTGATGACGCAGGCAACAGACGCCGCAGAACAGGAGGACTCCGTCTCCTGGGATGCCCGGTTTTCAACAAGCCTTTTGAAGCGGGGATCTCCAGCTTTTATCGTGTCGAGCTCTGCATGTGAGAGGTGCCGCGCCGGTTCCCCATGGGGGCCGCGGCGAAGGATTTTTAAGTAGAGAACCCGAAGCCTCAGAAGACTTCGGAGCATGTGGCGGAAGAGGGTGAAAAAGAGAGAGCTCATGTGTTTTTGATTCCTCTGCACTGCGCCCTGCAGTGATCAAATTTTTGAAATGTTTGATCAACAGGTTTTAAAAAATGATCGTAACTATTCAGCTTGTGCCTCCGGCGGCCCAGCCGGGGGCTAAACGTTTGCCCTATCTACTGTGGGTTTAACAAACAGGTCTTACAACTGGTCCTTGAACGAATTCCGTTTTAAAGGCGGATGTGATTTGCCCCGAGGAACGAGGGGCAAAGCGCATCCGCAATCTGCTTTCAAGGTGGCTCACCTTGCCGCCGGAGGCATTTTTTCTAACCGCCCAGCTGCAAGAGGTCCGTCAGCCTTGTAAATCTCTGGATCGTTTTGTTGTTTTTCACGGCAATGGCCAGGGCCTTGTAGGATCCCACCAGGACCACGAGTTCTTTGCCGCGTGTGATGCCGGTGTAGATGAGGTTTCGTTGGAGCATGATCTGGTGCTGTGTGGAGACGGGGATCACCACGGCGGGGTATTCGGACCCCTGGGATTTGTGGATGGAGACGGCGTAGGCGAGGGTGAGCTCGTCGAGTTCTGCGGCTTCGTAGGTGACGTCATTCTCTTCAAATCGGGCAATGACGCGTTTTGCGGCCGGGTCGGCGGCCACGATGCGTCCGATGTCTCCGTTGAAGACGTCTTTGTCGTAGTTGTTTTTGAGCTGCATGACCTTGTCACCGAAGCGGAACTTAAAGCCGGTCTCCTCTGGTGCCCCCGTGGGTTTGGGGTTGAGGGTGTCTTGAAGGAGCTGGTTCAGGCGCTCACCGCCGAGGGAACCTTTGTGCATGGGGGTGAGGAGCTGAATATCCTCCATGGGGTTCAGATTGAAGCGTCTTGGGATGCGGCGTGCGACCAGCTCCACGATGGTGCTGGCCACCGCTTCGGGGTCGTTTCGCTCGATGATGAAAAAATCACCCCCGGGCTCTTTGGAGCCGGAAAAGGGGCGTTCCCCCTGGTTGATGCGGTGGGCGTTGACCACGATAAGGCTCTTTTCCGCCTGCCGGAAAATTTCCGTCAAGGTGGTGACGGGGATGCGCTTGGAGGCGATGACATCGCGCAGGACGTTGCCGGGTCCCACGGGTGGGAGCTGGTGGACGTCCCCCACGAGGATGAGGGTGGCGGTGTCCGGGACGGCCTTTAAGAGGTTGAACATCAGGGGCACGTCGATCATGGATGCTTCATCCACCACAAGAACGTCGCAGGAAAGGGGATTCTCCCGGTTTCGCTGGAAGCCCCCTTTCTGGAAACTGAACTCGAGCAAACGGTGGATGGTCTTGGCGGGGAAACCGGTGGATTCGGTCATCCGCTTGGCGGCTCTTCCCGTGGGGGCGGCCAGGAGCATGCGGGCACCAGCCTGGTGGTAGATTTTCAGGATGGCTTTGATGATGGTGGTCTTGCCCGTGCCGGGGCCGCCGGTGATCACCATGGCCTTGGAGGTGAGGGCGCGTTCCACCGCCTGACGCTGCATGGGTGCCAGGGTGATGGAGAGGCGTTTCTCCATGGCGGCCACGTCGCTTTGGGCATTGTCAAAGAGAGGGAACTTTGCCCCTGCCGCTATCTTTGAGAGGGTGACGGCAATGCCGCGCTCCGAATGAAACAGCCAGGGAAGGTAGACCGCCTCGATGATGTGGGGGGCGTCCACGGTCTTGGTGATGACCTTCTCATTCTGGACGAGAAAGGCGATGCCCTCGCGGATGGGTTCGTGGGAAAGCTGCAACAGTTCGACTGATTTCTGCACAAGTTGTTCGATGGGCAGGAATAGGTGCCCCTCATCGGTGGCCTGGGAGAGGGCGTAGAGAAGCCCGGCGTGGACCCGCTGAGGCGCGTCTTGCGCAAACCCTGTGGATCTGGCGATGCGGTCTGCCGTCAGAAATCCGATCCCCGCCACCTCTGTGGCCAGGGCATACGGATTTCTCGTCACCACCTGCACCGCCTTCTTTCCAAAGGCCTTTACAATACGACTCGCAAAGGCGTTGCCCACCCCATGGGAGTGAAGAAACACCATCACCTGGCGCACATCCATCTGCTCTTCCCAGCCAGTGAGGATCTGTTCCGCCTTTTTTTTGCCAATCCCCTCTACATCTAAAAGCCGCTCCGGCTGCTTGTCGATCACCTCCAGGGTCTTGTTTCCGAACACCCCCACAAGCCGTTCCGCCATCTTTGGCCCGATCCCGTGAATCGCCTTTGAGGAAAGATACCGCTTGATGCCCTCGGATGTCACCGGAAGCGCACTGGAAAACTTTTCGACCTTGAACTGCAACCCATACTGCGAATGGCTCTCAAACCGCCCCAAGGCCTCGATAAAGGTGCCGTCCGGAGGCCCCATGAGTGGCCCCACGACAGTGACTTCACCCTGGCCCTTTACCCGCACCTTGGCAATGGTAAACCCCGTCTCTTCACTCGTAAATGTGGTGCGGACAATCTCTCCGCAAAGGGTTTCAGCCATGGTTTGCCTCCGGCGGCCAGGGGATGATCCCCAGATTCGCGAATGCTCTAACCCTCGTACCTCGGGTTTTTACATTCGCTGACGGGCTTCGCCCGTGGTTATCGGTGAGTTGAAACGGATTCGCTATAAGCCATTCATCAATTGAATACATAGTCGGCGGGAGCGCAATATTCAAGGGGTACGCACCAAAAGAAGCCTCCGGCGGCAAGGTGTGCCACCTTGAAAGCTTGTTGCGGATGCGCTTTGCTCCTCGTTCCTCGGGGCAAATCACATCCGCCTTTCATTTCAGGTCGACCCGTTCTTGCTCGCCAAGCTATGTGTATCTGAACTTTTCAGAGTGTTGGCCTCAGGAGGTATGAGTAGGCTCGTCAAGTCGACCGACGATTGAACGATGAAATTGTTTGTCACTATTCAGCTATGGCTCCGGCGACGCAACCAAAACGGCTTTCAAAACCTGTTTGTCAAACTTTTCAAAAGTTTGGCCCCCGGCAGGGCCGCCGGAGGCATGTTTTTGTCCTTTCCTTTTTCCTACCCGTCCACCACAGTCAGAGTCGCATGTCCGTCGGCATTTCGGGTCACCTCGATCTGGGCGCCGATTCTGTTTTTGAGGAGTTCGACATGTGAGATGACGCCGATGGTACGGTTTTCAAGGCGCAGGTTTTCCAGGGCTGCGAGGGCGGTGTCCAGGGTGTCGGAGTCAAGGCTGCCGAAGCCTTCGTCGATAAAGAGGCTTTCGATGCGGGTTTTCTGGCCGGCCATTTCCGAGAGGCCCAGGGCGAGGGCGAGGCTCACCAGAAACGACTCTCCGCCGGAGAGGCTTTTGGTGGGGCGGACGGCATTGGCCTGGTAGCGGTCGACGATCTCAAGTCCCAAGTCTTCGGTGGGAATGCGTCTGATTTCGTAGCGGGGATTCAAGGTGTGAAGGTGACGGTTGGCAAGGGCCACAAGCTGGCCCAGGGTAAGCCCTTGAGCAAACCTGGAGAACTTGGTGCCGTCTGCGGAGCCGATAAGATCCTTCAGGAGAAGCCATGGCCGAGCCTCTTTTTCCAGGACGTCAATCTGCTCAATATGTTTTGCCTGTTGCAGGCGTGCGGTGGCATCGGCCTTCAGCTTTTGAGCAATTTCCCCAACCTGCTTCAAGAGCTCATCACGGTCTCGCTCTTTGCTTTCCTTTTCCTGGGCGAGTTCGAGGGCCTCTTCTTCGGTGGGGGGCTGCTTCAGGGCAAGATCTTCAAGGGCCTCTTCATTCTCTTTTAACAACGCGGAAAGTCTTGCCTTACGGTCTTTGTGTGCCTCGATCCGTGAGGTGATATCCGTTCGCATTTCCGGGGGCAGGAGTGCTCCCATGAGCTCGTTTATGTCTTGAAATCCCGATTGGATCAGGGCCTGATGCAGGGCTTTTTGCCGTACCTGCTCTTCGGATCGCCTGGTTTGAAGTTGCTTTTCTGTTGCCGTAATCTGGGTGGTCATGCGGGCAACCTGGTCCAAGGCCTTCTCGCACAACTCCCGCCGTGCTGTTGTGTCGAGGAGGTTGGGCGCCTCTGGAGCGGGCATTTCCATGAGAGCTTCAAAGGGGCCCCCTTTTTCCCGCCACTGCACTGCTTCTTCGCGGATCTGATTCATCTGCAACGTCAGGGTCTCGATGCCAGCGTTGACCTTTGCCAGTTCGGCACTGTCTCTTAAAAGGGTTGCGACCTTTTCTGACCAGTTAGTAGCACGGGACTCAAGGGAGGAGACGGCCTTTGTGATGGACGCCAAGTCAGGTGTGCCTGACGTTGCGATTCCCCATGCCGAGAGCTCCTTGAAGGAATCATCAAGGGCTTTGGCAAACTCTGTTTCGAGGGTCGTCTTTGAAGCTGACTGCCCTTTAAGCTGGGCGTTTAGTTGATTCAGGGTCTGGTCCAGCTGATGGGCTTTTGCCTTTTTGGCAGCGGTGTTTCCCCGGGCTTCCAGCAATATCTTTTCAGCAGCCGTGCGGCTCTTTTCCAAAGCCTCCACAGCCTTCAATCTGTCGCACAGCGTTTTTAACTGCGTCCCGATCTCTGCTTCAAGGGCCTTAAGTCTTGCTGTTTCATCGATGGGAACGCCAATCTCCACGCGCGTCAAAAGGGCGGTATAGCGCCGATTAAGGCTTTCTACTTCGGCTGTTTTCATCTTCAGGCTGGCTGAGATGCCGCTTAAATCCGACTCCTCGTTGGCGATGCGTTTTGCCAGGTTTTTCTCGTCAGACTCATACTTCAAGACACGCTTTTTGGCCTGGTCTCTTTCGGCTTCGGTCTCGCGGCACCGGAGCATGCCTGCTCCAGCGGTGTAGGGGTGTTCAAGTGCTCCGCACAAAGGGCATGGTTCACCGTCCACCAAATGGGCGCGTTTATCCACAAGGCTTTCGATGGCCATGGCCTGTTGATGGATGGTCTCTTTGTCGGTCAGGGTTTTTCTGGCGACCTCAAGGGAGGCTGCTGTGTCAACCGCCTCTTTCACAAGGGCTGTTTTGGCGCTTTCTTTCTCTTTCCGCTCAGTTCCAAGGGCTGTGGCGGCCATGAGCGCTGCGGCATGATCCGCGCTAATCAGCATCAGCTCGGCCACGCCCCTCTGGCGGGCCTCAAGGGCCTCTTGCTGGCGGGAAAGCTCGGCGGCAGGTGGGTGAGCGGTCATTTCATTTTCAAGGACCTTCACAGCGCTCTCTGCCTTGGCACGCGATGCCTCGGCCGCGGTAAGCTCCTCTGTTGCCCGCTTCAATGCCTCCTGCTGCCCTGCAATTCCTGTGCGAGTCAGCTCTTCGGCCTTGATGGCGGCTTTCACCTCCTGGGCCATTCGGTCGGCGCCACCCAGCTGGGATCTGACCCCCGGCAGCGCTGCCTCCAGCCGTTCATCGGCAGCGTGATCGGCCTTCCAAGTATTGATTTTGGCGATGGAGGTCTCAAGGTTTTCCTTTTTACCGGTGCCTTTGCCAATACGGACCTCATTTTTTTTCAGCTGCAGGGAGCACGACACCTGGGCCTGCTGCAATGCCTCTGCCGCTGTCCTCTCGGATTCGCTCAACCTCTTTTTGAGTTGAACCTCATCAGCTTCCAGGTCTTTGACGGCTGTGCAAACCGACTCCCAAAGCCTCAGGTCACTCTCCAGTGGGGCCGCCTTTTCGTGACGGGTCAGCCGCACCTGGTCCGGTGTAAGGGTCTCCCCTGCTTTGGCAACGGCCTCGGTCTCTGCTTTAAGCCGCGTTTTGTCAGCATTTTTTACCTTCCACTGTTCGTGGACGCCAAGTCGTTTCGTAAGGTCGGCGAGGGCCTTTAGAAAGGTCTCCTGCTCGGATGCAAGGCGCGTCTGTTCAGACGTGAACCCAGCCTTCTCCTCTTCGGTGAGCAGCGTCAGCATCGCAACGGCCCGCCGGGCGTCTGCAAGGGCCTCTTCCTTCTCTTTGGCTGCATCGTAGGCGAGCTTGCTCAGTTGAGAATAGATCTCGGTACCGGTGATGCGCTCCAGAAGATCGCCCCGTTCTTTTTCTCCGGCGTCCAGGAATTCCCGGAAGCGTCCCTGGGCCAGAAGCACCGACCTCAAGAATCGGGGGTAATCCATGCCGGTGATCTCGGTGACCAGCTCATCCACGGCCTTGAGCTTGGTCTCAAGGATGGTGCCTGCAGCATCTGCCAGCTGGCGTTTGGGGGCCTGGACCTTGCCGTCTGCCTTTTTTCGTGCCCGTTGGAGGTCCCAGCGTGCGGTGTATGTTTCGTCTCCCGCCGAAAATCGTACCTCTGAGAAACAGTGGCCGGTGCCCCGGCTCATCATGTTCTCGGGCACGGCTCGTTTGTGCTCATCGTAGCGGGCTGCTTTGCCGAAGAGAGCCAGTGTGATGGCATCGAGGATGGTGGTCTTACCGGCCCCTGTGGGACCCGTGATGGCAAAGATCCCGGCCTCGGCCAGGGAGCCGCTTCCAAAGTTGATATGGACGGGATCGCCAGCGATGGAGTTGAGGTTCTGAAAAGTCAGGTCGATAATTTTCATGCGCCTTCTCCCTCTTCAGCTTTTTCAAGGAGGTTCATGAAGCACTGGGTGAGCTCCTCTTTGTCCACATCATCCCCGGTCTCTTCCAGGCGCCTTGCAAAAACCTCCTGGGGCTTCATCTCACTGATGGAAACGTGCGTGTTTTCCATGCCCGTGGATTCGCGCCGTCCTCCGTTCACGCCAACCTTCAGAACTTCCGCGCCGTGTTCCGCGGCAAGGGCCCTTAACTCATCACTCAAGGTGGTGGACGAAAAGCTTCCCTCTATCACCAGCTCAACCCAAGGGGTTTTTGCCTCTTGAGTTACCACCATGGATTTGATCTGCGCCTCAAGCTCTTCCGGACTTCCTGTCAGGCGCGCAAGGTGCCTGAACGACGGCACCTCAATGGCCTCATGGGAGATCCCTTTTCCTGAGGTGGTGAGCAGCCTCAGCTCTTTCTTTTGGTTTCGTTCGCCAAAGCTTAAGGGAATGGGGCTCCCGGAATACCGGATGTTTTTATTCCCCCCTACGGCCTGGGGTGTGTGGATGTGGCCCAGGGCAACGTATTGAAAGGTATGGGAAAAATCCCCACCGGATATGCTGCCCAGGTTCCCGATATGGATGGTGCGTTCAGACTCCGATGATTCTGACACCGAAGAGCCAAGGGCCGTCAGGTGACCGGTTCCAATGACAGGCGTGCCTCCGCTTTTCTCTTTCACCACGTCTGCTACGTTTGTATAGGTGCTCTGAATCCCGGCTCGGGTTCTCGCCGAGAGCTCATCAAAACTCTCCCCCGCCACCGCCTTTCTCACATCCCGGTCTCTTAGGTATGGCACTGCCGCCACCCACACTCCGGGATCGTTCTCATCCCGTAAGGACGGCATATAAAAGAGAGCATCCTCTATCTCTTCCGGCAGTGAGCCCACCACATGAACCCGAAGCGCCTCAAGGACCGTTGCCGGTGCATCTATGTGGGGGGCCGAGTCATGGTTTCCCCCGACAATGATGGCAGAGCACCCCCCCATGGCCGAGAGCTTTGTCAGGAACTGATAGTAGATCCGCTCCGCCTCCCGGGGCGGGTTGGCCGTATCGAAAATGTCGCCTGCCACGATCAAGAGGTCCACGGCATGCATTTCAATGGTCTCAAGGAGAAAACCAAGAAACGCCTCGTGCTCGTCAAAGCGATCCCTGTCGAAAAAACGCTGGCCCAGATGCCAGTCGGAGGTGTGGATGATTTTCATGGATCCTCAGGTTCGCAAATGGTCCTTTGCCCTCGTCCCTCGGGCACGTCGCATTTGCTTACGGGCTGCGCCCGTGGTCAGCAGTTATGGGTTTCAGTCTCGTTCCCAGAGTTTCTTTATTCACGTGATGACCATTGCAGGCCAGCAAGACTGAAGCGCTATCTTCAATACCCTGTATAGAGAAAATCCAGAGAGCCGATAATGGAGGTTCTGAGCTCACTGAGGTCGACGACAAAGTCTCCCAGTTCGGTAGCGGGTATTGCGGCAAGTTGGGGGGTTAAAAGAACATGGGGGGCTTCTTCAATAGGAAGAATTGGGGTCAACCTTTCGATGGGGGTGTTGATGAGTCTTGAATGACGGGCAATGGGGATTACCACCCGTGTACCCAAGGTATCGAGAAGGTCGTTTTGCACATCCATGAGATAGGGGTAGGCATCACAACTGTTGGGGTTGATATTCAAATAAACCGAAAATTGGGCCATCAGAAGTTCCTCGCGTGCGTGCTGAACAGACCGAGTTCTTTGATATCATCATTGTAGGCTTCGACAGCCTTTCGGTTCTTTTCTTTCCAGGTGGCCCGCTCTTTCTCAGCAATACGTTCATGCAGTGCCTCTTCAAGGGTTGCAGACAGATTGATGTCAAGCTCGCGAGCTTTTTTCAGCAACTCTCTGTTGAGGCTCACATTGGTCGCCTTTTTTGCAGATGGGGTTACACTTTTGGTTGTCATGAGATCACCCTTAACGTGTGTGTGATTGATGCGTATATTTTATGCGCATCAAATTAACATGTCAAACTCATAGCGGAATAACTCCGGGGCCATGCATTTGAAACGTTTGATAAACAAGTCTGCTCAACGTATTCAGGGCCAATCCCGAGTCAAAGGCGGGTGTGATTTGCCGAGGCCGTTTTATAGGGCTGAACAGTTGCATGATTTGATGCACTGATATTGGCTGATTCTTTGATAGGGATGGGTTGCTTGAAGGCCGGAATGAATAAAAAACCTCCGACAGTATGGGCCTGCCGGAGGTTTTTTTTGAATGATTTTCAGGGTGGTCCAGGATTGCGTACCGTTATACCCCACGGGCGTAGCCCGTCAGCGAATGCGGCGGACTGAGGAACGAAGGCCCGGAGCATTCGCGATCCTGGTTAGATTTTAAATCGGCCCACCATGGTGGTGAGGTTTCCGCTCATGGCCAGGATACTGGAGACGCCTTCGTCGGAGCGGTCGCAGCTTTCGGTCATGTCACCTGCCGCCAGGTTCACATCCCCGATGTCCCCTGCGATGGTGTTGGAGAGGTTCGAGGTGGCAGCGACGTTTTCGTTGATCTCGGTAAGCCCGCTGGAGATCTGGGTGACGTTGTCGGCGATGCCACGGGTGGTCTGGGCCTGGGAGTCAACGGAGGAGGCAATTTCAGAGACGATATCGCTTGTTCTGTCGATGACGCCGGAGATCCCTTCGATGTCCCCGATGGTGGCCTGGGTGGAAGTTTGAATGTTCTCGATGGTATCGCGGATATCACGGGTGGCATCGGCGGTCTGGCGGGCGAGGTCTTTGATCTCTGCGGCAACCACGGCAAAGCCTTTGCCGTACTCTCCGGCGCGGGCCGCTTCGATGGTGGC
>Ga0193955_1001495_pt1 | contig 10996 bp, 12 predicted proteins | sample BB_6_MG_FD_140343 | JGI IMG/M metagenome (GOLD analysis project Ga0193955, IMG submission 140343) | Microbial mat bacterial communities from the Broadkill River, Lewes, Delaware, United States - BB_6_MG | ecosystem: Environmental > Aquatic > Freshwater > River > Microbial mats | place: USA... | reverse complement strand
CTGCAGAAAAGAAAAATAGAACTAGAAGAACTTTTTAAAATAAGTTATCCCAAAGAAAGTAAAAGTAGAAAAAGTATAGAAAAACAGATTTTGAAAACTAAAAACCTTCAACTCATACAACAGTTTTCAGATATAAAATATTATAGCAAGGAAGTTCTTTTCCAACATAAAAACAGTAAATATCTAAATATTTGGTTGGAAAAAGCGAAGCTGCTAAAACAAAACTACAATAATGAAAAACTAGAAGAGTATGTAAAAACTTTTAATGAAGTTGCAAACTATGTTTTAGAGCTTGAAGAATTAAAAAGAAAAGAAATTGAAACACAATCAAAAATTAATACTATTATCAAAAATAATAAAGAACTAAATACAACAATAGAAAAAGAGATTGAAACTCTTTCATCAAACTTTACTAAATCTGCTTATTCTCTGATTATTCTTTTACTTGTTCTTACTATTGTTTTTATAATCTACTTAGCATTTAAAGTAAATAGAAATGTTGCCCTTAGTTTTGATGAAGTTGAAGAAAAAGTTGATGATGGATTAAAAACTATAAAAAAACTAAACCATGAGATAGAAGATACTCAAAAAGAAGTTGTCTTTACTATGGGTTCTATTGGAGAAAGTAGAAGTAAAGAGACTGGTAACCATGTAAAAAGAGTAGCTGAATACTCAAAACTATTAGCTTTACACTATGGTCTTTCAAAAGAAGAAGCAGAACTTTTAAAACAAGCAAGTCCTATGCATGATATAGGAAAAGTTGCTATTCCTGACTCTATTTTAAATAAACCTGGAAGATTTGATGATAAAGAGCGAGAAGTTATGAATACCCATGCACAGCTTGGTTATGAAATGTTAAAACACTCAAATAGACCTCTTTTAAAAGCTGCTGCAATTGTCTCTTTAGAACATCATGAAAAATGGGATGGAACTGGTTACCCAAAAGGTTTAAAAGGTGAAGAGATTCATATTTATGGAAGAATCACAGCATTAGCAGATGTATTTGACGCTTTAGGAAGTGATAGATGTTATAAAAAAGCTTGGGAAGATGAAAAGATATTTAAACTTTTTAAAGAAGAAAAAGGAAAACATTTTGATCCTAAATTAGTTGATATCTTTTTTGAAAATATCAATCAATTTTTAGAGATTAGAAATAAATTTAAAGATACGGGAGAATAAAATGAAATCATATATTTGGACACTTCCCACTAGGGTTTTTCACTGGCTATTTGCCTCTTTTATGCTAATTGTTTTTTTAACAGATGATGATAAACTTTTAAAATACCATGCAATAATAGGTTATGCTATTTTAGTTCTTATAATTTTTAGACTTTTTTGGGGATATTTTGGACCTAAATACTCAAAGTTCAAAGATTTTACTGCAAACAAAAAAAGTATCAAAGATTTTATAAAAAATATATTCAATAAAAATCAAAACTATGTGGGACATAACCCTTTGGCTTCACTTGTTATGCTTGGAATGTTTATAGTTTCTTTATTAGCTATATTTACAGGTATAGTTGTTTATGGAGCTGAAGAGCATAAAGGTATTTTATCTTTCCTAAACAGTTCATTTTTTAAAAGCTTTGATGATATTCATGAGTTTTTTGCAAACTTCATTATCTTTTTGGTTGTCCTTCATCTAATAGGTATTTTTATAGATAAAACTCTACATGCAAAGCATGAAACAGTAAACTCAATTTTTACTGGCTACAAAAAGTTTGATACAAAAGAAGATATAAGATTAAATATTTTCCAGAAGGGATTAGCCTTACTATTTTTTATCACTCTAATAATATTTACTATTTATAACTTTACATCAAATAGTATATTTATCACTTAAATAAGCTATTAATTTTTATTAATGACCTATTAATTAATTATTAACAGAATATTGTTTTTAATAAATTATACTTTCTTATTACAAATCAAAAGGAAACTAAGGACTAGCCCCTCTTCATATAGAGTAATATTATATGTCTCTTTACTTTTTACTCTATTATATAACTTTTCATTTTTTAAAAATTTTTTTATAACATACAGTTTTTCTGGAATAAATATACTTTATACATTAAGTATTTTCATTACCCTATTTACATTTATTGCCTTTGTATTAACACTTCTAAGTTCAAAGCATATTTTTAAACCTTTTGTTATTTTAATACTTATTATTTCATCTTTTACAGCTTATTTTATGGATACATATAATGTAATTATTGACCACAGTATGATAAGAAACTCTTTACAAACAAACCTTGAAGAATCATTAGATTTATTTAGTTTCAAACTTGTTTTATATGTAGTGTTTTTAGGTCTTATTCCTAGTATTTTTGTTTATAAAATAAAACCTTCATTTGGAACCTTTAAACAAGAGAGTTTAAAAAAGTTAAAAATACTTCTAATTCTCTTTGCAATTATTGCAGTGAATGTTTTTGGTTTTAGTAAATTTTACACTTCTTTTTTTAGAGAGCACAAGACGCTAAGATATTATGCAAACCCTACTTTCTGGATGTTTAGTGTTATAAATTATGGGAAAAGAACTTTTTATAATGGAAAAATTGTAGTTAAGGAAGTAGGAAAAGATGCAAAAATTAATGAAGAAGTAGAAGATAAAAAAGAGCTAATTATTATGGTTGTAGGTGAAGCAACTAGAGCAGATAGGTTTTCACTAAATGGTTATGAAAGAGAAACTAATCCTTTATTAAAAAAAGAAGAAGTTTATAACTTCTCTAAAATGGCTTCATGTGGAACTTCAACAGCACACTCTGTACCTTGTATGTTCTCTAAATTTGACAGAGATGATTATAGTTATAAAAAAGGAATTACAAATGAAAATGTTTTAGATGTATTAACTCATACAAAACAAGTAAATGTTTTATGGAGAGATAATAACTCTGATTCAAAAGGTGTAGCTTTAAGAGTTAAATATGAAGATTTTAGAAGCTCAAAAACTAATACTATTTGTGAAAAAGATGGAGAGTGCAGAGATGAAGGTATGCTTATAGGTCTTAATAACTATATTGAAGAGAATAAAAATGGTGATATTTTAATTGTTCTTCATCAAATGGGTAACCATGGACCTGCATACTATAAAAGATACCCTAAAGAGTATGAGAAGTTCACTCCTGTTTGCAAAACAAATCAATTAGAGAAGTGTACAGTAGAAGAGATAAACAATGCATACGACAATGCCATATTACATACTGATGCATTCTTATCTAAAGTAATTAACTTTTTAAAACCTTACTCTAAAGATTATGAAACAGCTATGGTTTATATGAGTGACCATGGAGAAAGTTTAGGAGAGAATGGACTTTATTTACATGGTTTACCCTATTTTATGGCTCCTGATACGCAGACACATGTTGCTTCTTTAATGTGGTTTGGAGAAAGTATGAAAGAAGAAATTAATTTAAATAAACTAAATCAAACAAAAGATAAAGCTCTTTCTCAAGATAACCTATTCCACACCCTTCTTGGAATGTTTGAAGTAGATACAAATGTTTACAAAAAAGATTTAGATATTTTAGCAAATATTAGAAAGGAAAATTAGATGAGAAACCAACCAAAATATAATTTATTTAAAAATACTAGTTATGCTATTGATGGACTAAAAGATGTTTTAAAAAATGAAACCTCTTTTAAACTTGAATTACTTTGTGCTTTTATTTTTATTCCTATAATTTTCTATATTGATACTTCATTAACAAATAAACTACTTATGTTTATCACTTTTAGTGGTGTAATTTTAGCAGAAGTAATTAATAGTGCCATAGAAAGAACTGTTGACCTAGTTACCTTAGATTTTAACCCTATGGCAAAAAAAGCTAAGGATGCTGGAAGCTTAATTGTATTTTCAAGTATATCTATCTGCACAGTAACTTGGAGTATAATTTTATATAACCAATTTTAAAATGGTAAATTATTTTTTACCATTTTAATTTATACTAAAGTTACATTTGCTAATATTACATTTCAGGTTTGTGGTACAAACTGACATCTTGACGCTATTCTATCAAGTTCTGTCTTACTTTTATATGGTTAGAAACAATTTACTCTAAACCATACTTTTCAAAACTATTTTATCATTGTTAGGAGAATGCATGAACTTTTGGCAAAATTTCAAAAGAGATTTTTTGGTTAAATTTTGGGCTCCAATTCCTGCTGTTATTGCACTGGGAATTTTATCGGCTTATTATTTTGGACTTACAGGAACTTACTGGGCTGTAACTGGTGAGTTTACTAGATGGGGCGGACACGTTTTAGAAGCCTTCGGTGTAGATTTATCTACTTGGGGATATTACAAAATCATGAATATGGATGGTAATATTTTTACAAGAATAGATGGTGTAATGATTATTGGTATGTTTGCAGGTTGTATTGCAGCAGCATTTTGGGGAAATAATGTAAAACTTAGAATGCCCGCAAGTAATATTAGAATCTTTCAAGCCTTAATTGGTGGTATTATTGCAGGTTTTGGTGCAAGACTTGGTATGGGTTGTAACCTTGCGAGTTTCTTTACTGGTATTCCTCAATTTACATTCCATGCTTGGATGTTTACTATTGCTATGATTGTAGGTGTTTATTTAGGAGCAAAGTTTTCTTTATTGCCTTTTTTCCAATCTAAAATCAGACTTCAAAAAGTATCTTGCACTAAGCCACTAGAAAAAAATGAGTCTAAAGTAAAAAGTCTATTTACTCTTGGTTCTTTTATTTTTATTGCAATTATTATTTGGGCTTTATATCTGATTTTTGCTCAAGGAAGTACAAAACTTGGTATGGCTATGTTATTTGGTAGTGCCTTTGGTCTTGCAATTGCAAAAGCTCAAATTTGTTTCACATCTGCATTTAGAGATATCTTTACAACAGGAAGAAGTGAATTAGCAAAAGCGATTGTTATTGGTATGGCTGTTGCTACACTTGGAGTATTTTCATATATTATGATTGGACAACCTCCAAAAATCATGTGGGCTGGACCAAATGCCATTATCGGTGGTATTCTTTTTGGATTTGGTATTGTATTAGCTGGTGGTTGTGAATGTGGTTGGATGTATAGAGCAGTTGAAGGTCAAATTCATTTCTGGGTAGTTGGTATTGGAAATGTAATTGGTGCAACTTTACTTGCATTTGTTTGGGATGACTTATCTTTAGAGTTAGCTACAAGCTGGCCAAAAATCAACTTACTTGAAGTATTTGGAAACTATGGTGGTCTATTCTTAAACTATGGATTACTAATTTTACTTTTCGCACTTATTTTAGTGTTAGAAAAAAGATATTTAAATAAATCAAAAAACAGATAAGGATAGAAAATGAATGTTGAAGAAATTATTCCTGATTATAGACTTGATATGCAAGGGGAACCTTGCCCATATCCAGCTGTAAATGCTTTAGAGACTATGAAAGAACTAAAAGAAGGTGAAATCCTTGAGATAATCAGTGATTGTCCACAAAGTATTAACAATATCCCTGCTGATGCAAAAAACCATGGATATAAAGTACTAAATGTAGATAGTAGCGGTCCTACTATTCGATACATTATTCAAAAATAAATAGTCAAATTACTAATTTAAACTACTTTAAAAGAGCACATTGAGTATAATACCTCTTAAAAAAGAAGAAGTATGACTCCTTTAGAAATTGCTGACATAATTGGTATTATCTCATTTGCTCTGAGTGGTTTTTTAATTGCTGTACACTATAAACTTGATATCTTAGGTGTATTTATCTCTGCATTTTTAACTGCCCTTGGTGGTGGAATGATAAGAGATGTAATTGCCAACAAAACACCTTATGTTTTAAGTGATAATCTTCCTATTATCTTAGTTAGTTCAACTCTATTTTTATCATTTATTTTTAAACTTCATAAAACAACTGACCTTGAGGGTAAAACTTGGTTTATTATCTCCGATGCTATTGGATTAGTATCTTTTGCTATTACAGGAGCACTTATAGGAATAAAAGCTGATTTCAACTTCTTAGGTGTATTGATGCTTGCATTTTTAACAGCTGTTGGTGGTGGTACTATTAGGGATATCTTAATAAACAAAGTTCCATCTATTTTAGTTTCTGAGTTTTATGGAACTGTAGCAATTATAGTTGGTCTTATAACTTATTTTTTGCATCTTGGTGGTATTTCATCAATTATTACTCTAACTATAACATTTATCTTTGGAGTAACACTAAGACTTCTTGCATATTACAAGAAGTGGAGTTTGCCTAAACTATAAAGAGTTTACTACCTCATTTCTTCCATGTTTTTTTGCAATATATAATAAGTCATCTGCTCTTTTAAGTGTGGTTTCGATTGTTTCATTACTTTCTTGATTTACAGTTGCAACACCGAAACTAGCAGTAATATCAACTTCATTATCATCTACATTGATGATTGTATCTTCAATTTTTACTCTCATCTTTTCTGCAATTGCTGTAGCTTCATCTACTTTAGCATTTATAAGTAAAATAATAAACTCTTCCCCACCAAATCTAGCTACAATATCACTTTTTCGTATACTATTTTTAAATATATTTGCAACTTCAATTAAAACCTCATCACCAACATTATGTCCATAGGTGTCATTGATTTTTTTAAATCTATCAATATCAATTGCTATAATACTAATATCTTGTTTATTTCTTTTTGCTAACTCTAAAGCTTTTTCAGAATACTCATTGAAATATCTTCTATTGTAAACTTTTGTTAGGTAGTCTTTATTTGTTAAATCAATTAACTCTTTATTAGCTCTTTCAAGTTTTAAATTGATTTCACGTAAAGCTGTTTTATCATAGATATATAAACAAACTATTTTTCTATCTAAGTCATAAGGAACTATAGTTACATCTTGTTGCATAAACTCATAGTTCGCGTTAATAGAGTTGATTCTTATTTTTATTAAGTGTTTATGTGGATCAACGTTAAAGTATGATGGATTTTTAGTTACAAGTGCTGCTTTTACTTTTCTTTTTAACTTTTTTTCATCTATATATGGAAACTCTTTACAAATATTTTTATTCTCAATCTTTTCTTTTAAAATATTTGTTCTTATCTCTAACCATCTATTCCAAGCTAATATATTTAGATTTTCATCTAGGATTATAATTCCATTGTCAATTGTATTAAATACAGTATCATTAAACTTCATGTTAAAACTCTTCTAATACTTTGTTTAAAGCTTCTTTTAGAAAGATAGTAGCTTCATCTTTTGAAAGAATTAATAACTCTCCACTAATATTTTGCTCTTTAAAAATTATATCTGTTGATATAATAATTATGTGGTCATACTCATTTATATAGTTTCTATAAAAAGCTTCTGAGTTTTTCACTATCTCTACTTGAGGTGGTGAAAAAGAGATGCTAGTTTCTATAAGACCTGCTAGTTTACTTAAAGTAGTAGATGTAATAATATTTGATATCTCTAAAATCACATCTTTTAACTCATCATCATCTTTAACTTCTTCTTCATCTAAGTCAAACTCTAATGCTAAGTTCTCAGTTGATTTTCTATCAATAACAAACATTGTTTCACCACAAAAAGAGCCACTAATAAGCTGGTTTGTAATGAAATACTCTTTTTGAACATTTAATTTCTCTTTTAGATAGTCTTTAAACTCTTTGGTTGTTACTGTTTTGATATTTGGAATAGATAAAGTTGCTTCTTTATTTATAATATCTGCAATAGCTGCTGTTGCAGAGCCATATGAAATATTCATCAGTTCTTGTAAACAATCTTTCTCTTCTTCATTAAATTGCGCAAAGTTAGACATTTATTAATCCTAGTTTTTTTAACATTGATTCTAAATTATCTTGGTTAATTGGTTTTTTGATAAAACCTTTAGCTCCATTTTGTTTAGACTTTTCCATTGAACTTTCTTGGATATCTGCACTTACAATAATAATCTTGGCATTAGTGTCATGTTTAATAATTGCTTGAGTTGCTTCAAATCCATCCATAATTGGCATTGTCAAATCCATCAAACACAAACTTGGCTGATGTTCTTTATAAAGCTCAACTGCTTCTTGTCCATTCTCTGCTTGAATTACTTCATCATCTTCACTAATTAAGCTTTTTAATGACTTTATTGTCATTCTTCTTGCCATCTTAGAATCATCTACAACCAAATACTTCATGTCTTCTCCAAAAAATAAAAAGATAAGTTACTATACTATTATAATAATTTCACTTTATAACAGTTTTAAGCGATTCAATTATTGTAATTGTTTCAAGTTTTTTAATCTTTTCTTCCAAACTTTCTACTGTCTCATTCTCTTCTAAAGTAATTTCATTTTGTAAAATGAACTTACCTTCATCATAATTTTCATTTACAAAATGAACAGTACAACCAGACTTTTTTTCACCATTTTCTATTACAGCTTTATGAACATTTGTTCCATACATACCTTTACCACCAAACTTTGGTAAAAGTGCAGGATGTGAATTTATAATTCTATTTTCAAATGTCTTTACTAAATTTTCTTCAATTTTTTTCATATATCCTGATAAAAATATATAATCAACTTTGAACTCACTCATCATGTCAGTTATTTTTTTATCTAAATTTTCGTCAGGAAATTTTTTAGCATTTACAATGAAATTTGGTATATTTTTTGATTGGGCTTTTTGTAAAACTTGTGCAGTTGAATTATTTGATATTACAAGAACCACTTGAGCATCTAATTCATTGTTTTCGCAAGCTTTTTGGATAGCATCAAAACCACTACCATTATGAGAGGATAAAATTCCTATTCTTTTCATTAATTTTCCTATAATTTTCTATTATGATTATAACTAAGCTTTTCTTTTATTAATTAAAAAGACTCCAAGGAATATTAGCGCTGTTGCAAAGAAATCTGAGATTTTAATCTCTTCACCCACAATAAAAAATCCTATTACTAAAGCTACTACTGGGGGAAGGTAAGTTATTGATGAAGCTAATAAAGCTCCAAATTTTTTTATTGCATAATAATACATAATATAAGCAAAGCCTGTTCCAAAAATTCCCAATCCTAAAACCATCCCAAGTGAACTATGAGTATCTTGCCAAATATCATTTATTCCTTCATAATCAACAATTATTAGCATTATCACTAGTGCAAAACTTAATTGATAAGTTGTAAGTGCAGCAGGATTTAAATTTAAAGGCATAATAAATTTTTTTGCATAAATAAATGAAGCTCCAACACTTAGTGCACCAACTATGATTGCAAGACTTCCTTCTATATTTGTACTCTTTAAATTTTCACTAAAAACCCCACTAATAATCACTACACCTAAAAAGCCTAAAACAAGTCCAAATATTGCTATTTTTGTTATTTTTTCTTCTTTTAGAAAAAAGGCTGCTAATAAAAATGAGAAAACTGGAATCAAGCCACTTAAAGCCCCTGCAATACCTGAAAGAAGTAATGATGAACCCTTTACAAAACCATAATAATAAATCACAGCAGCCAATAAAGACATCATAAAAAAATGAATAGAATATTTTAAATCTTCAAGCTTCAAAGCTTTTTTATAAATTGCATAAATTAGAACAGGAAGAAGTCCAAAAACAACCCTATAAAAAGTCACTTGCATAGGGTCTAAATAGACTGCTGCCATTTTCATATAAATAAAATTACTACCCCAAATTATTCCAAGGGCTAAAACAATCAAAATTGAACTATTTTTCATGTTTTATTTTAATCTTTGAGAGTGAGTTAATGCAATTGCAATTGCATCTGTAATATCAAGTGGTTTAATCTCTTTTTTTATTCCTAATAATCTTTTCACCATAAAGGCAACTTGTTCTTTTTGGGCTTTTCCATTTCCTGTAACAGCCTGTTTTACTTGTAGTGGAGTATATTCAGCAAAATGTCCAAACTCCTGTAAAACCTTTAATGAGATAGCTCCTCTAAATTGAGCTAATTTTATAACTGTTTTTGGGTTAAAAGCATAAAACATATCTTCAATTGCAACTTCGTTTAAATCGTACTTTCTAAAGATCATTTCTAGACCTTCACACATCTCTACAATCTGCTCTTGAAGTATTTTTGTTTTGATTTTTATAAGACCTGCTTCAATAAGCTTAATTTCTCTTCCATTTTTTTCAATAATTGCATATCCACAATTTCTTGTTCCCGGATCTATTCCTAATATTTTCAAGTTTTTCACATTTCCTATGATTTTAAGTATTCACATGGTGAATCGCCTTTATATTGGTAAATTATATATAAATATTCACTTAAAAGAAACTAATTTTTCACTTATTATTCAATTTTCATTCACCTGTGAAAAACTTTTAATCTAATTTTAGTTATAATCTAACAATTTATATATAAAGAGCGTTTTTTTAATGACAAGCAAAGAGTTTTTATCGATAATTGAACAAGAAGCTAATCCTACTGATTTTAAAAAGTACTTAAAACAGCTTACTTACAAAAAAATATCTTCAGACGACAAGATTGCCGTATTTGAAGTATCTAATAAATATATTGCTTCATGGATTAAAAGCAAATACAGTTCACTTATTCAACACTGTTTCGAAAAATACGATGGTACAAAGCCAGATATTGAAATAAAAATTGCAGGTGAAAAAAAGAGTAAAAAAGAGATTATCTCTGAAAAAGCTAAAAATGAAACTGCAGAAAGTACTATATTAAATCCATCATATACATTCGATTCTTTCGTTGTTGGAAGCTCAAACCAAATGGCATATAATGCCTCTTTAGCTGTTTCTGAAAAACCAGGAATCCAATATAACCCACTATTTATCTATGGTGGAACAGGACTTGGTAAAACTCACCTTTTACAGGCAATCGGCAATGATGCAATTGAAAAAGGTAAAACAGTAATTTATGTAACAATTGAACAGTTTATGAATGACTTTACATTCTCAATTAAAAATAAAAACATGGAACATTTTAGGTCTAAGTACCGTAAATGTGATGTTTTATTAATTGATGATATTCAATTTTTATCTGGAAAAGAACAAACTCAAGAAGAGTTTTTTCACACCTTTAATGAAT
>Ga0193955_1001488_pt1 | contig 11031 bp, 8 predicted proteins | sample BB_6_MG_FD_140343 | JGI IMG/M metagenome (GOLD analysis project Ga0193955, IMG submission 140343) | Microbial mat bacterial communities from the Broadkill River, Lewes, Delaware, United States - BB_6_MG | ecosystem: Environmental > Aquatic > Freshwater > River > Microbial mats | place: USA... | reverse complement strand
TTAAATATATCTCAGTATTAGAGTACTTTGTCTCTTTCCAACTTTGATTAAATAAAAAGTTATCATATTTATTTTGACTTTCTAATAAACCATAATTATTCAAAATATCAAACCATCTATATATCTCCTGTTTATTAATCTCACCTATTTTAAATTGATCTAATAAAAAAAGTTTTTTGATTTCAGCAGCTTCATATTGTAATTCATCTCGTGATTTTTGAAGAGATTGATTATATTTTGAATATATAACTTCAATAGTTTCATCACTATTATCTAAAGAATATTTCCATCCTTTATTTGTCGCATTAATAAATGCTTCTATTTTATCATGACCATATTTTTGTATGTTTTTTTGATCAGTAAACATATTTATAGCACCTGAATTAAAACCATAGTCTTTAGGATCGAATATATTATACGGAATATTTTTCTTTTTCAAAATGTAGAGTTCATTACTACGATACACTTCCATAGCATCTGTATTGTGATCTATTAAATCTTGTACATCATATGTATTTTCTTTAAATTGTATTTTATTTAAATCCATACCTAGATGTTTAAACATAAAGTAAATGGGTGTATTTATAATCCTTTTTTCACCAGACATAAATAGTTTCAATTCTAAATCTCTTGGGTGATTGACTGTTTTATTTGTAGCTATTACTAATGGCGATTGTTTAAGATAATTAGCTAATAATACTAAATTCTCTGTTTGACGCTCTATCATAAAAAGACTATCACTCGTTGCAAAAGTTGTTCGAGAATTTATTAAATCTTCTATTGTACGAGTAGAATTTGTAAACTCTTTTAATTCTACTTCAAAACCTGCATTTTCATAAAAGCCTTTCTCTTTTGCCATTATAAATCCCGCATATTCGAACTGATATTTCCAATTTAATTGTATTGATACCTTTTCAAGTAATGGATTTGCTTGTAATGAAAATTGGAGAATTAACAAAATTAAGGAGAGATATTTTATAATATTTTTCATGGTTAAGTGATTATACTCTTTTTCACTTAATTATTTACATAAAATAATTGGACAAATTATATAAATATATTTCTCTAACTTATTTATGATACAATCTATTATAATTTTACAAATAGGCGTTATGAGATGATACAAAAATCAAAAATTATAGAGGGTGTTTATTATATTCAAATACCGGAAGTCAATCTTTATATTCAGTGTGGTTCCCCAGCTGAAAGTGTAAAGCATCTTATTAAACAAGGTTTTATAACAAAAACGAGTAAAGAGGGTGTAGAATTTGAAACAGGTCCAAATGCTATACTTCTTTCAGATATTATGATCCAAAATGGTGAGTTTTCAAATATTTCTGAATTTTCTGTTCTTCAAATGCTTTATAGACAAGGTCTTATTCTACCAAATCATCCAAATAATACAGGTTTAAAGCCATTATTAATAGGTCATGAGAACCAAGTCAATTCACAAATGCAATATATCTACAGAGGAAATTATGGATTAGTTTCACAAGAGGAGATTGAGTCTTGTGGGATAGATACTTCAACTGCTAAAGAGTTATATAATATGAAACTTCGGTTTGCATTTGGAAAGTTACATGCACCCTCAAGTCTTTTAGATAGTTGTTTTGTAGATACTGTAAAAACTGAAATTCGAGATGGAGTATTTATAAAAAGAATTTCTATTAACATATTTGAAATTAGTTATAAAAAAGAGTGTGTTACAGTTGATTTAAATCTCACTAGTAAACAAAATTACATCTCTCCTTATACTCTTCCTCAATATAGAATAAGAAAAGAATACTTTTCTATTATTCAGTCTGGTCAAGGGGATGGATGGGATACAATACGACCTAGTATGAATTCTATCATCTGTTTTCAAGGGAAGTATTATCTTATAGATGTTGTTCCCAACATAAATTATATACTTGAGTCTTTAAGTATTTCTATAAATGAAATTGAAGGGGTATTTTTAACACACTGTCATGATGACCATATTGCAGGAATTACAACACTTATAAGAAGTGATCAAAAAATCAAAATTTTTGGAGCCAAAATTGTTACTACTTCTTTAATCAAAAAACTTTCTGCTCTACTAATTCTTGATGAATCAGAATTTCAAAATCTATTGGATATTAGAGATTTAGAAATTGGAGAATGGAATAAAATAATTGATTTAGAAGTAAAACCAATTATCTCCCCACATTCTGTAGAAACTACAGTGTATGTTTTTAGAACATTTTTCCAAAATAAATATTACTCTTATGGACATTTTGCAGATATTGTAAGTTTAGATACTTTAAATGGGATGATTATTAACCAAGACAATCCATTTGGTGTTACACAAGAGTTCTATAATAAAACAGTTCAAGCATACACCCAAACTTTAGACATCAAAAAAATTGATATTGGTGGAGGTATGATTCATGGTAATTATAAAGACTTTACTAATGATAAAAGTAAGAAAATCATTTTAGGCCATAATGACCAAGAGTTAACAAAAGATCAGTTAAGAGTAGGAACAAGTTCTTTATTTGGACTCCAAGATACACTTATACCATCAAAGAGAAACTATGATTATAAAACTTTAAGTAAATATTTACAATCAAACTTTCCCTCATTAACTCGTGAAAATCTCGAACCATTTTTAAATTTTGAAATCATTCACTTTAATCCAAAAGAACTTATATATAAAACCAATGAAAAAATTGATAACCTTTATCTTATACTTGATGGAATAGTTGAAAAAAATAGTCATAGATATGATGACTCTATTTATTTAGAACCAGGGGCAATCGTAGGAGAAAAACCAGTTTTAAATGGTCTGCATATTGATGCTACTTTTATGTCAAGAAACTATGTAAAAGCACTACAAATACCAGCTACTTATTTTACTTATTTTGTAGATAAATATGACCTATATGAAGACTTTCATGACAAATTTGAATTAGGTAAGAATTTTTTAAGCAACAATCTCTTCAGTGAAAACATCTCTTATCCAACAATTAATAAACTGATTGAAAATATGAAAATAGAAGTATTTGATGCAAGTAATTATAACTTTGATGATGCTAAAATTTATATCATTATAGAAGGTGCTGTAAATATACTCGTTAATGATAATGTATTAGATACGGTAAATGTTCATGATTATTTTGGAGGGCTACAAACTATATTAAATGTACCATCTGTTTTTAAATATATTCCAGTTGATGAATGTACTTTATACAGTATGCCAGCTTCATTGATACGGGATATTCCTGTTGCATTTTGGAAAATGTTAGAAGATTATGGTATATTACAAAAAAAGCTTATAAATTTTAGTGTATACGATGATGATCAAAGTACTTTTGTTTGGAATAACTCCTATCGAATAAATATTAATGAGATGGATAAACAGCATAAACAACAACTAGAATATCTCAATAAAATCAATACTTCAATGATAAATAATGCGAGCGATGAAGAGATTTTTGAATTACTTTCAGATCTTTATTATTATTCTCAAAAACATTTTTCTGAGGAAGAAGAATTGATGAAAAGATATAATTTTGATGATTTTCAAGATCATAAAAACACACACGATGAGTTATTACAAAAAATACTCTTATTTAAAGAAGAATTACAAAAAGGAGTACTTGACAAAAGTTTTGTTGCAGTAATTTTAAAAGAGTGGTTACTCCAACATATTTTAGAAGAAGATATAAAATATAGTAGGTTTTTAAATGCCAAAGGAATTTTCTAGGTGTCTAAATGAAAAAATCAATTAGGAAGGATTAAAAATGATGAACAAAAAATTTATATTAGGTATAGCACTATTAGGTTTATTTTATACAGGGTGTGAACAAAAAGACACTATAATCGATAGTAAAGATGCACAAGTTGAAAAAAAAAACACAGAAACTACAGTAGATAAAGTAGCTAATAGTGTTATTACACATGTAGAATCTACTGCAAAAAAGGCAGAACAATTAGCAAAAGATGTACAAAAAGATATATCTGAAACAACTATGGAAGATGCAAAATCTAAAATTAAAGAAGTTACAGCACCAATCATAACAAAAGTACAACAAGCTGTAAGTACTCCAAACGGAGCAAAACTTTATAATAAATGTATGGGATGTCATGGACAAAATGGGGAGAAAAAAGCTTTAAATAAATCAGCTATTATTAAAAACTGGGATCAATCAAAAATTGCAAATGCACTCAAAGGATACAAAGATGGAACATACGGTGGTGCAATGAAAGGTGTTATGAAATCACAAGTTGCAACTCTCAGCCAAACAGAAATAGAAGTTTTAGCAAAATATATTACTACTTTAAAATAATAGATCAATTACTAGAAAAATAGTAATACTCTCTATTTTTCTAGTACTAAATACCTATGAAAATTTAGTTTACAGGTAAGGTTATAGTAAATTCTGCACCGCTGTATTGTTTATCTTGATAGTGAAAGTTAACATTTCTCGCATCTAATGTTCCTTGCATGCCATCAACTATTAATGTATATGTCATACTCAATCCCAATCCTGTACCTCTTTTTTTATGTTTTGTTGTAAAATATGGTTCAAATATTTTAGGTAATACATCTTTTGGAATACCCGTTCCATTATCTCTTATTTTTATAACAGCATGGTCATTTATCTTAGTTGTCTGTATAAAAATACATTTATGCTCAATTTCTGATTCTACTAAGGCATCTTTTGCATTATTAAAAATATTCATAACACACTGAATTAATTCATTGGCATAACCATTGATTTTAATATCATCTTCTAAATCTAATATAATGGAAATATCATTATTTTTAATCGTACTATCTATTAATTCTAGACAACTCTGTATATTTTGAGATAAATTAAAAACTCTTTGATTTCTGTCACCTTTAATAAATCTACTAAAATCTTCAATTGTAGTCGAAAGATACTGTGCATTTTTATTAATCATCTCACATGTATTGTAAAATACTTCATCAGATAAACAATCATATTCTTTTTGCATTTTCATACCTGTAGCACCTGTTGATATAACAGATAATGGCTGTCGCCATTGGTGTGCAATATTACCTATCATCTCTCCCATCGAAGCAAGTTTTGATTGTTCTAACAGTATTTTACCTTGATGTTTAACATCTGTGATATCTTGAGCTGACGCATATATTAATTGTTTCTCTACATCAGAATTTGCAGACCAAGCTAATGTTCTATATAAACCATCTTTATGTTGATATCTATTTTCAAAATAATAAATAGTTTCACCACTTTCAAGTTTTTTCATCTCTTGAATAGTAGAATCAACATCTTCTGGGTGTACTAAATCTAAGAATATCTTGCCAATCAGTTCATCTGGCTCATATCCTAATATTCTTTTTGTAGAGTTATTCATCTCTAAAATATTTCCATTTGTATCACTTACTAAAATAAGATTGATTGATTGTTCAAAAAACTTATTTGCTTTATTTGTTATTGCATTGCATTGTTCTATTAGTAAATTTTTTTCTGTTATATCTAATACTACCCCTATAAGTCCAATTATATTATTATCAATATCTAAAAGTGTTGCTTTATGAAAAATAACATCCACTAAGTCACCTCTATAGTTTTTAACTTGAGTTTCATAGACTTGGGTTGTATTTTTTTCAAATAATTCTTTATCTTTTTCATGATACAATTTTGCTAGTTCTAAGGGACTTATATCAAATACACTTTTCCCTATTAATTGCTCTTTTGATTGTCCAAAAAAATTTTCAAATGCAGAATTAAAATCAGTATAACGACCATCAATATCTTTATAAAAAATCGGAACTGGTATCGCATTTAAAAGAAATTGATTAGAAAATATTTGTTCTTTCATATTTTATTGACCTTTTTTTTAGTAAAAGAAATTATATCAAATAATATATAATTACTATATCATTAACTACTATTGTCCTAAATAATTACTAAAACTTTAAACAATAATTTTGTTATAATTAAAATAAAAAGATTTTAGATGTTATTACTTACTTATTTTTTATTGGCAGTGGGTGTTTCTTTTATATGTTCTATTCTTGAAGCAGTGCTGCTGTCTCAAAATCAATCATATATTGAATCACTTAAAACAACAAAACCAAAATTATCAAATAGACTTGAAAAGCAAAAAAAAAATATAGAACTCTCTATTGGTTCAATCCTTACTTTAAATACATTTGCTCATACATTAGGAGCTGCAGGTGTTGGAGCTGAAGCTGTAAAAATATTTGGTGATGAGTATATGTTTTATATCTCCGCTATACTTACTATTCTTATCCTTGTTTTTTCAGAAATCATCCCTAAAACTATAGGTGCGATGTATTGGAAAGAACTTGCGGGTATAAGTTCTAGAATGATACAATTTTTAACTTTTATAACATATCCTTTACTTTTTATGATGAATTTTATAACATCTTTTATATCTAAAAATAAACCTAATGAAACTATCACAACAGAAGAGTTAAAAGCAACAATAAATATGGGTGAAGAAGCTGGTCTTATAAAAGAGAAAGATTCTCATATAATTGACAATATACTCAAATATTCAAAAATAAAAGCAAAAAAGATATATACACCACGAAAAGTACTTTTTTCAATGAATAAACAAGACTTGATTTATAGCTTAGAGCATAAGTCAACAAAAAATATCGAAATAGATAAACTCAAAGAATACTCGAGAATACCTATATTTAAAGAAAATATTGATGATATTATAGGTGTAATATTCTCAAAAGAATATTTTCATGAGTTTATAGAAGATACTCTTGAAAATAAAAAAGATATCATACGACCTGTTTTTACAATAAATGAAAATATCCCTATCTCTAAATTACTTGATCTCTTTTTATCTAGAAAAGAGCATATGTTTATTGTAGTAGATGATTATGAACAGACAAAGGGTATTATTACACTCGAAGATGTTCTAGAAGAACTTTTGGGTGCGGAGATTGTTGATGAACTTGATACAATCATAAATAAAAGAGAAGAAGCAAAAAACATTTAAAATAGTTAGTAATAATAGAAATTACACTAACTATAGTTTAGTTTAATGACTTTCTTCCTGATGTTCATTAATCATATTCATGATTTTTTGATATATTCCCTCCGCCTCTTCATCTGTGATTTTATTTTCTTCAATTACTAATAAAATATTTTGAAGTTCTACTAAAAAAGACTCCATATCCCTCATCACTTCTTTATCTCCATCTGATGTTGATGTATGTAACTCTTCTAAATAATCTTCTGTTTCAGGAATCATAGTCTCAGTAACTATTTTTTTTAGCTTATTTTTTATCTCTGTCATAGTTTTACCTTATATTTTTTTGTATTATAGTGTAAAAAACTTCTAACTTTTTTATTTTTTAAAAAGTATATTAAGTCAATGGCAACTCGATAAAAAATATCGCACCATTCTCAGAGTTTTTACAATAAAGTTTCCCTTTTAAACTTTCATGAACAATTTTATAACTCATATGTAGTCCTAATCCTGTTCCTTGAGAAGAGTGTTTTGTAGTAAAATATGGATTAAAGATTTGAGGTAAAATATTTTCTGGTATTCCCCCCGCATTATCTTCTATAGAGATAACTACTATATTATCTTTAGATTTTGTGGCGATTTTTACCCATGGTTTTTCTATCTTTCTTTCCACTAATATATCTTTTGCATTATTAATGATATTAATTAATACCTGAGATAACTCACCAAGAGGTAGTTTTATTTTAAGATGACTGTCATAATCAATCTCATTTTTCAACTTTATATGATGATGGCTTAATGTCCCACTTATTATATTTAATGCTCTATCAATTCTTTTAGGAAGAAGAACTTCCTTCACTTTTTTATCATCTTTGATAAAATCTCTAAAAGTTTCTATGGTATTTGATAAATATTCAGTCTTATCAGTAATCTTTTCCATGCTATCCATTATATGTTCTTGTGTAGGATAGTTTCCAAGCTCACAATTAAGATGAATACTTGATGATATTGTTGAGATATAACTAAGTGGCTGTCTCCATTGATGGGATATATTTTCTATCATTTCACCCATTGATACGAGTCTTGCTTGTTGAAATAATTGTTGGTCTTTTTGTTTACTTTTATTTACTATCTCTTCAATTCTTTTTTCTTGATTCTGACTTAGTATTTCAAGTTCTTTTTTCGCAGTAATATCCTGTCTTACTGAGATATATCCAGTAAGGGTGTTTTTTTCATCAAACTCTGGAATCACAGTCGAACTTACCCAGTAAAATGAGTTATCTTTACGCTTATTTTTAACCTCACCTTTCCATATATTTAGAGATTGTATAGTTTTCCACATATCTTCAAAAACTTCAGAAGACATATCTTCATGTCGAACAAAATTATGTGGCTTTCCGATAAGTTCTTCTCTTGAAAATTGTGATATATTACAAAATTCTTCACTTACTTCCGTTATTATACCTTTTATGTTGGTACGAGAATATATAACATATTTACTAACAATATCAATCGAATTCTGTTTCATATCGGCCACCATTTATTAAAATTTAATTATTATATCATAGGATAATTATAAGTAAGATTTATTCATTAAAAAATAAATAATTTTTTTAATTAAATCTATTATTTAATACTATATTTACTTTTAATAGTCATATTAAGCGTTATTCTTTCCTAAGATTATAAAATATATTCATATATTTTATAAAATAATTAAATTTACAAAATCCTCAAATTTATTATAATCTAGTAAAGTATCTTTTGCATTGTTATGCATATTGATGAAACACTTTATCTGTCTCTTACTCTATTTGCAATAAACTTCGCGCTTATTTTATGTTATAAAGGAAACAGATGAATTCTGTAATAATTGCCGTTACGGTAATGGTAATACTTTCATTAGTAAGAGTAAATATTGTAATTGCATTAATAATTGGAGCAATAATAGGTGGTCTAACTGGTGGGCTTAGTTTAAATGAAACAATAGAAGCTTTTAACAAAGGTTTAGGAGATGGTGCAACAATTGCATTATCTTATGCAATGTTAGGAACATTTGCAGTTGCTATTTCAAAATCTGGAATTACTGACCTATTATCTAATATGATTATAAAAAAAGTAAATTCAAATGCCTCTGTGATGCAGTTTATTTATATAAAATATATATTATTAACATTAATATTATTTGCTGCTATCTCTTCTCAAAACTTAGTACCTGTTCATATTGCATTTATACCTATTTTGATTCCACCATTATTGCACTCTATGGCTCAGTTACAACTAGATAGAAGAGTTGTTGCTTGTGTTATTACCTTTGGTTTAGTTGCAACTTATATGCTTTTACCTATTGGATTTGGTGGGATTTTTTTAAATGAAATTTTATTAAAAAACCTAGTAAATAACGGTGTTCAAGCTATCTCTTCACAACTTCCACTTGCGATGGCTATTCCTGTATTTGGTATGTTTTTAGGTTTATTAACGGCTATTTTATTTACATATAGAAAAAAAAGAGTTTATGATGTAAGTAAAATTTTAGAAGTTGAATCAGAAAAAAAAGATATTAATCCTTTCTTTATTTTTATAGCTTTAATTTCTATTATTACAGCACTTGGTTTACAATTATATACAAATTCTATTATTTTAGGTTCATTAGCTGGATTTATCATCTTTATTGTTGCAGGGGTAATAAAAGCAAATGAAACACAAGATTTCTTCACTAGAGGTCTTAAAATGATGGGAATGATCGGCTTTATTATGATTGCAGCGAATGGTTTTGCAAGTGTTATTAATAGTACTGGTGGAGTTGAAACATTAGTTTCTTCAGTTGCAGATATTATTGGTAATAATAAATCTTTAGCTGCACTTCTTATGTTAGTAGTTGGTTTATTTATAACTATGGGAATAGGTTCATCTTTTTCTACTATTCCAATTATTGCAGCTATCTTTGCACCGTTATGTATGCAACTTGATTTTTCAGTTATGGCTACCATTACTTTAATAGGAACGGCAGCAGCACTCGGTGACGCTGGAAGTCCAGCCTCAGATAGTACACTTGGACCCACATCTGGACTAAATGTAGATGGACAACATGACCATATTTGGGATTCTGTTGTACCTACATTTATTCACTACAATATTCCATTGATTCTTTTTGGATGGTTTGCTTCTGTTTATATTTTTTAATATAAACAATTTTATAGAGTTGATATAAGTTTAAAACTAATATCTACTCTTCATCAAATGATAAAATCTCTTTAATTTCATCCTCATTATCAATGATAGAAATATTTGTATTTGCCACTATTATATCAAGACCATTTGATTGTAAATCTAAAAACTCTTCTGGAGTTAACATCATCTCTTCATCGGCTTCAAGAGAAGCTGAACAGTAAGGCATACTTCCAAAGTCATAAAACTCATTCTCTTTTACTTTTATTTTAGTTATACCTTCTGCATTCGTAACTAACTCCCACTCGTCAGGTATCTGATAAGTCTCTTCCATTTGTATTTTTATAAATTGTGCCATGTTTAATTCTCCACATAAATTTTAGGGAAATAGTATCAAAAACTAGATAGTTTATGAGTTAAGTTAAGTATTTAATTGATGTTTTGTTACATCTAGCTTATAGTTAATTCTTTTTAATCTATCTTTGTAAGATTCAATATAATATTTTTTTGCGTCTTCACTTAAAAAAGAAGCCTCAACAAGTGTAGCTACTTTATCTATACTTTCATTAATTTGTTTCATTATTTTCTTAAATCTTATATCCTTTATATTCAAATAAGTTGCAAATAATTTAAAGTCTGCATAGCTATAGTATCCTATTGATTCATGCGCAGAAGTATATTCTTCCATTAAATCCATAGCCATATCACCATAACTTTCGTTTATATGATATCGAGTATTTAGAATATCATAGTTCGGTGTTAGCGTATAGTCTCTTATATTCGATGGACTGAAAAGTGAAAAGTTTTTAAGATGAGCATCTTCATTTGATATTAAATAATTAATTAATATTCTTTTAAAAAAATCCTCTAATGCTACAGCAGATGCAGAAACAT
>Ga0193955_1001480_pt1 | contig 11072 bp, 9 predicted proteins | sample BB_6_MG_FD_140343 | JGI IMG/M metagenome (GOLD analysis project Ga0193955, IMG submission 140343) | Microbial mat bacterial communities from the Broadkill River, Lewes, Delaware, United States - BB_6_MG | ecosystem: Environmental > Aquatic > Freshwater > River > Microbial mats | place: USA... | reverse complement strand
GGCCGCCGCCTTGATGAAACGGTCGGGCGTGACGGCACTGACATGGGCGGAGACACCCGGCTGGAGGATGTGAAGCTCTTCCAGCACCTCAAGGATGATATAGGAGACTTCGTTCACCCCGTTTGTGCCGTTGTTCTTTATCCCGCCCACGTTGATGTTGGTAAAATCGTTGTAGGTGCCGCTCTCTTTTGCGGTTACGCCGACTTTGGGCGGTGCCGGATGGTTATTGACTTTGATCCAGAAGCAGGAGATCAGCTCCTTGGCCTGGTCCCGGGTCAGGGTGCCGGCCAGGATCTCCTTTTCATAAAACGGCGCCAGGTGCTGGTCGAAATGGCCCGGATTCATGGCGTCCCAGCCATTGAGCTCGGTGATGGTTCCCAGATGGACGAACCAGTACATCTGGATGGCTTCCCAGAAGGTTTCGGGTGCGTGGGCCGGAACCCTGCGGCAGGTTGCGGCAATTTTTTTGAGTTCCTCAATCCTTTGGGGATCGGATGTCTTGGACATCATCTCTTCGGCCAGGTCTGCGTGGCGCTCGGCAAAAAGGATCACGGCGTCGCAGGAGATCATCATGGCCTTCCACTGCTCAACCTTGTCCGTGGCTTCGGGGTCGTTGAGGTAGTCTGCTGAATCGATAAGATTTTGAAGCTGCGCTTTGATGTCCAGCATACCCATCTTATAAATCTTACCGTCCAGGGCAGTATGGCCCGGCGCGCGCTGCTCCATGAACTCGGTGAAAAGCCCGGCCTCGTAGGCGTTTTTCCAGGCCTCAGGCACATGGTTAAAAATCCGCTCCCGCTGGGTCTTGCCCTCCCAATAGGGAATGACCTCCCGGGCGTAGGTTTCAATATCCGCCGCTGCGGTATAATAGGGCTGCATCTCCCGGGTGTTCAGAATCTCAAGATCTTCGGCACTGTGGCAGGTCAGCTCAGGGAAGGTGGGCACAGCCTTGGGACATGGTCCCCTTTCACCCACGATGAGTTCGTCCTCGCCGATGTAAAGGCTCTTTTTTTGGCAATGGTCCAGAAAGTTCATGGCCCGGAGCACCGGTACCGAATACCGGCCCTGATTTTCCTTATAAAACCGGGTCTCGTGAAGGGCCCGCTCAATGGATATTGTGGGCTGGGTCTCCACACTGAGCTTGCGCAGGCGCTGGATGCGCGGATTCATGCCGGGGTCGGCACCGGTTGCCCCATCCACGGCAAAATTTCTTTCGCTGTTGGCCGGACGTTCGGGAACAAGACTTGCGTTTTTGATATCTTCAACCATATTTTTTTACCTCATATTCTTACATAAATTGTGAATCAGCAATTCCCTGGCAAACGGGTTACAAATCTGCACCCAAAAGGAATCTTGGCAAAAACAGCGACAGGGGTGACCAATAGGTGGTCAGGATCAGGGTGGGTATCCAGGCAAATATGATCATATAGAAGGTTGGGGTCAGCATCCGGTTTACCTTGCATGAGGCGACCCGGGCACCCAGATAGAGCATCGGTGCTGTGGGGGGAGTCACAAGTCCCATTCCGAGGTTCACGCCCAGGATGGCAGCAAACTGAACCGGATGGATCCCCAGATGTGTGACCACGGGTAAGAGAACGGGCGTACACAAGAGCGTGCCCGAGGTATCGTCCATGAGCATTCCGATCAGGACCATGAAGACATTGACCATCATAAGCATCACCAGCTTGTTGTCCGAAATGGAATTGAGAAAGGCAAGGATGGTGGCTGGCAAGTCCTCCATAACATAAATCCGGCTCAGAATCATCACCACAAAGAGCATACACATAACCACCCCGGAGGTGACCGAGGTCTTGATCAATGTGGCGATAAAATTCTCCCGGTTCAGTCCTTTGTAAATCCAGAACCCCACGGGGATAGCGTAGAGCACGGCAATCCCTGACGCTTCGGTGGGTGTCATGATGCCCGAATAGATGCCGCCAAGAACAATCACCGGCATAAGAAGCGCAGGCGTTGCCCCGCCCAGCCGGGAGCCTGCCTGGGCAAACTTGGCGGACAAAGGCTGGGGATCGGCCACTATGATATCCTTATGCTTGCGCAAAAGAACCGCATTGACCGTGCACAGGAGAATGGTCAACATGATGCCGGGGCCGATGGTCGCCAGAAAACAATTCAACACAGACTGATAGGAAATCCAGGCGTAAATGATCTGAATGCAGCTTGGCGGAATTAAAAGCCCCAGGGGACAGGCGTTGACCAATAAGGCCGCCGAAAGCCCTAAAGGATATTTGGACCGCTCCATTTCAGGCAAAAGTACCGAACCGATGCAGGAGAGGGTCGCGGCCGCCGCCCCGGAGATGGAACCGAAAATTGCCGAGGCCACCACGGCCACGGTGCCGATGCCGCTTTTCCGGTCGCCGATGAAAATCCGGATCAAGTTGACCAGGGGCTGCGCGATCTTACCCCGTTCCATGAGGCCGCCGGCCATGATGAACAGGGGGACCGCCAGAAGGGCCACGGTGTTCATCTTGCTGTAGCCCACGGGCAGAAGCGAGGTAATGTTGTAATCGCCCGCGCCGACCATCCACATAACCGTCGCCGTAAAACAGAACGGCACGGGAATACCGATGAGCAATGTGCCGATGAGAATGAATATCGATATCAATACGTCCATGATCAGACTTCCTCCCCTTGAAAATCACCTGCCCTAAGGGCATTGAAGGCCTTAATAAAATGCACGACGGCATAGAAACTCATGAGTGAAAATCCGACCACAATGGCACCCTGGGGCACTGCGATGGGAATCCCCCACCCCATGGTCCGTCCCATGAACTTGAGCTGCCAGGCCATAAGCGACCAGCCCCAGCTTGCAATGGTCAGTGAAAACACCACCTCCAGGCCCTTGGCGATCAGCCCGATGATTGCGGCGGCTTTGGGGTGTTTGGGCGCAAGGGAAATCTGAACGATATCGGCCTTGATATGGCTGTCCTCATAGCTGCCGTAAGCTGCACCGATGAAGTAAAGCCAGAAGGCGGCGATCATGACCAATTCATCGTAGGCAAAAAGGTCCATGTGCAGGACATAGCGCATGAATACCGCCACACAGATAATGCCCACCACGACCAGACTGGTGACCACTAGTATAACCCGCTCGATCTTCAATAAAAATTCATACAAAAAAACAAAGGCTTGCTTTATCGCTTCCATGGATGGGAGCCCTCCTTCATCCTGTGGGTTACCGTTTTAAAAAAGGTGCGGCCCGGTATGAGCCGCACCTTTTAGACTAAAGTTCGCCTAAATCTTTTTTGATACTGTCAAAAATCTGCTTTCCATACAGGTCGTAAAGTTTGGGCCATACGGTCTCATGGATGTAGTCCGACAGGGTTTTGGCCTGCTCGGGTGTGGGATAAATCACCGTAAGTCCGGCCTCTTCCATCTTTTTCAGATACAGGTCATCCTGAACCTTGGCCATCTCAAAGCTGGCTGCGGCTGTTGCCTTGAAAATATCCTTTACAATTTGGGCATCCTTGCCAAGCCGCTTGTAGGCCTGCTTGCCCATAATAAAGGCATTGCATTCTACAAAATTGTTATAGGCCACATAATAGTTTTCAACATCCTTGAAGGTCAGGTAATTGACGTCCGGGGTACCGCCGATCCAGCCGTCGCAAACGCCGGTCTGCATGGCAGAATAGATATCTGCCCAGTTGATGGTGGTGGTCCGGTAGTTCAGGGCTTTGGCAGAGAGCTGATACACCTTCATGGGCGGAACCCGGATCAGAATCTTTTTGTCCGCTTTGGGATCAAAGGGGTTTTCTGGCTTGACCTTGCTGCCCACGCCGATAAGTCCGATAACGTTAAATCCGAAAAATTCGATATCTTTTTGGGCCAGGATCTCTTTGAAGGTCTGGCTGAAGTTGGAATCATAGGAAAAAATCTTGGGAATGTCGTCGTAGCCTTTGACAATATAGGGGATACTGTGGGCTTCCAGGCGGACGTCATACTCGCTTGGCAGATTGACCTGCCCCATATCCACGGAGCCCATCATGATATCCTGAAACAACAGAGTATAGTCACCGAGCTGATCTCCGGGAAAAATTTTAATCTCCACCCGGCCGTCTGTCTTTTCCTTGACTTCCTGGGCAGCTTTACGCAGCAATTGGGTTGACGGGTGCTCTTCGGGGTAATGGCCTGCAAAATTGAGCTTAATTTTTGCCGATGCAGGCATCACCGAAAACAACCCTAAAAAACAACTGACAGCAAACATACATACCAAACGTTTCATTTTTTCCTCCGACCTGATTAATTATGAGTTCATACAAAACCAAAAGCGTGTTGCTTAATCCTTTTTATTTTTTTCAAACAATCTTGTTACCGTTTTTGTTTCATTTATATTCAGTTTTGGCACCATACTGATGCCCGCCCATCATGTCAACAGGTTTTAAGGTCTTCAGACCAATTTTCAAATAGCAACCCTGAATTTGCTTGGCAAGCCCGAGGCTTTGTGGCAGTATTACAGACCAATTTTCAAAGGGGTGTTGCTTTTCTCGTAACTAAACAGATTCAGGAGATAGATGGAATTTTCAACCATAAAGAAAAATACGGCCGTGAATATGGTGGTGGAACAGCTTTTGGAGCAGATCCGCAACCAGGGGCTTTCACCCGGCAGCAAGCTGCCCGCCCAAAGGGAACTTGCCGTGATGTTCGGCGTGGGCCGATCCTCCATCAGAGAGGCCATCAACACCCTGGTGGCCAGGGGGTATCTTGAACCTATCCAAGGTAAAGGTACCTTTATCAAAGAGATACGGCAGAACTCGGAAACCCAATTTGAAAAACTGTCGACGGCCGCCCAGAAGAGTTCGTTTTTGGATCTGATGGAGGCCAGAACCACCCTTGAATGCAAAACCGCAGCCCTGGCGGCGACCCGGGCCACCACGAATTCATTAAATCAGCTCAGGGATATTATGGACCTCTTGTCTAAAGATATGGAAAACAGCAGTTACGACATCTTTTTGCGGGCGGACAAATCCTTTCACTACGCCCTGGCCGAGGCAACCGAAAACGATGTCATCTGCGAAATGACAAAACTGGTCCTTGAACTTCTCACGGAACACCACGAAAACCTCAAGTCAGATCACCTGAGCCACGCTTACAGAAAAAAATCAGTTAAAACCCTGGGCAAAGTGCTCGGGGCCATCGAAACCCGGAATCCGGCGGCTGCATCCCAGTGGATGGAAAAGCATCTGACCGCCATCATCGACGAACTTGACAATGTCCTGTAGTTTTAATCCCCGCCGCCAATCAACGCCAGAAGCCCGGCTTCATCCCAGACAGTGACGCCGAGTTCTTCGGCTTTGGTCAGTTTTGAACCGGCCTTGCTGCCGGCGATAACGATATCGGTATTCTTTGATACAGACCCTGTTACCTTTGCACCCAGGGCCAGAAGTTTTGCTTTGGCCTCATTTCTTGTCATTGCTTCGAAACTGCCCGTCAGTACAATGGTTTTTCCGCTGACCGCGTTGTCCGTTTCATTGCCCCCTCCGTACAGATCATTGGTAACGATGACGCCGGCATCAAGCAGATTTTTCACCAGGTTAACGTTTTCCTCAATGGAAAAAAATCCGGTGACCGCACGGGCAGTGGTCTCTCCCATGCCATGAATGGTGCTGATGGTCAGTGTATCTGCAGCCATCAATGCATCAAGATCGGCAAATTTTTGCGCCAGCAATCTTGCCGCATGCTCACCTGTGTGGTCAATGCCCAGGGCAAAAATAAACCGTGCAAAGGTAACGGTTTTGGACTGTTCAACTGCCGCGATGATATTGTCGGCAGATTTTGCGCCCATGCGTTCAAGCCCGGCCAGGGTATTCCGCTCCATATGGAATAGATCGGCAAAAGAGCTGATTACTTTTTGATCCACCAGCTGCTCCACCAGCTTTTTGCCAAGCCCGTCCATGTCAAAGGCTTTTTTGGATACAAAATGGCGGATACGCTCTTTGATCTGGGCGCTGCACCCGGCATTGATGCATTTGACTGCCGCCTCGCCTTCAAGGCGTCTCACCCTGGAAGCGCACACCGGACAATGCTCGGGCATGGTAAATACAGTCTCTTCTCCGGTACGGGCATCAGGGATAATTTTTACCACCTTGGGGATCACGTCCCCGGCCCGGGTGATCAATGCCGTATCACCAATGCGGATATCTTTGCGTTCAATCTCATCGGCATTGTGCAGGGTGGCCCTGGAGACCGTAACACCGCCAATGCTCACCGGCGCAAGTTCAGCCACAGGGGTCAGCGTTCCGGTACGCCCTACCTGGACCGTGATATTCAGTATTTTGCTGGTCTTTTCCATGGCAGGGAACTTATAGGCGATGGCCCATCTGGGACTTTTTATCTTTTCGCCCAGGGACTGCTGGATTAAAACGTCATCCACCTTGATCACCATGCCGTCGATGTCATAGGCCAATTGGGGCCGAAGACTTTCCAGCTCTTTAAAATTATCAAGCACCTGACGGATTGAAATATTTTTTTTGATCAGGGGATTCACCGGGAATCCTAAATCAGCGAGACACTCAAGCATCCGGGCCTGGGTGGAAAATTCAAGACCTTTGACCATACCCACGCCATAGACGAATATGGTCAACGGCCGCTGGGCGGTTATTTTTGAATCCAACTGGCGCAGGGAACCTGCAGCGGCATTGCGGGGATTGGCAAAAACCGACTCCCCCTTATTCATGCGGCCCTGGTTGAGCATTTCAAAATCTTTATGCCGGATGATCACCTCGCCGCGCACTTCGATAAACTCAGGCACAGCTGTTTTATCGGCCATCAGACGCAGGGGCACGGAGCGGACGGTCCTGATATTCTCCGTAATTACCTCGCCTGTGTATCCGTCTCCCCGGGTGGTGGCCAGCACCAGCAGTCCGTTTTCATAGGTCAGCTCCACAGCCAGGCCGTCCAGCTTGGGCTCTGCCGTATAGGTCAGGGAATGTGCTCCGGAGGTTTTCAGACACCGGGTATGAAAATCCAGAATTTCCTGATCATTAAAGGCATTGTCCAGGCTGAGCATGGGCACCGAATGGGCGGCTGTATTAAAGGCCGTTAAAGGCGGGGCCCCAATGCGCTGTGTAGGGGAATCCTCGGTGACAAGCTCAGGGAAACGCGTTTCAATGTCAATGAGCTTGCGCAGCATCATGTCATAGGCCTGGTCATCAATGACTGGATCATCCAGCACATAATAGCGGTAACTGTGTTCTGTTAACTCAGCGCGCAGCTTTTGCGCCTCAATCCGGCTTGTCTCAAAATCCATCTGCAAGTTTTCCTGTCAATGCCATGGCAACGCCACAGGCTTGTTTCCGCATGGCTTTAAACCTTTTCTTATTAAACCCCGGGTCCCAGGCGCCATCGGCCCGGGCAAGACTGTCGGAGACCACGAGCAGGGCCGCGATGGGGATCTTTCTGAATGCCGCCGCCGCAAATAATGCCGAACACTCCATCTCCACGGCACAGGCCCCTTTATCCTTGTACCAGGCCACCTTTTCGGGCGTCTCCCGGTAAATGGCATCCGTGGTCCAGATGGTGGACTGGGGCAGTACGTCAAGCCCGGCTGTCCCAAGGACATCTGCAAGGGTCGCGGTAAGACCTGTATCGGCATGAACTGCCGGCAGATCCCCGGACAGATCCATATAATGCCGGGATGTTCCCTCATCCACCAGGGCTTTTTCCACCACCACCATATCACCGGGAACAAGATCCTGGGAAAGGCTGCCGCACCAGCCAAGGACAATAACGGCCCGGGCCCCCTTTGCAATCAATGATTCCAGCAGCATCACCCCATAGGACGCGCCGATAAAAGGCCCCGTGACACTCATCCCCAGCGGCTCTTCTTTTTTAACCAGCAGACTGCTGTTAAAAAAAGCGCGGGACTGCCACTTGCCAAATTCCTGGCGGATCAGTCTCATGTCCGGATCCGTGCTGACCATCAATGCAGCGGGCCCCACGCTTTTTGCGTTTCTGTGCCCTAGGGGCGGAACAATTGACGGGCTATTCAGGTCCGACCATGTCGGATAACTCATCTTTAACCTCATCAATAATGTCATACAACCACATGACATCTTCAACAGAGAGCCTGCCCGCCTTCATGGGCGCCCGGTCCGAGCCGTCTTTTTTCTTAAGAATTCTGGGTCCGACCTGCAATTTAGGTTCACCCTGGCCATACTGCATAATAGAGATGATCAGTCCGGTTTCCTCGTTTTTCCATTCAGCTATCTTTTTATCCTGTTCGGGATCATATCCTGCCATATTTCCTCCTTTGATTAATAAATATGAATTCCCTTGGGGTCGATGGCCGTATCCAGCACCATTGCCCCGTCTATGGGATCAAGAATTTTCTGCCATTGTATTTTCAGATTACCCATATCCGAGTCTTCCCCAATGGCCCACAGGCAGCCTCCGCCGCCTGCCCCGGTGAATCTGGCCCCACATCCTTGCGCCTTTGCCGATTCCCATAACTTCATACCGGTATTATCCAGCACATCCGGGGTCATTTCACAACGAAGTCGTGTTTCCCGGTTCATCAACTGTGCGGCCTCCTTAAAGGAAAAGGCTGCCAACGCACGGGTAAACTTCCTTGTCAGACGGATGATCTGTTCAAATGCATCATATGCCCGGCCCGCCCGAAATTCATTCACCCACCGCCCGTTTACATCACTGGACTCATGGGGAATACCGCAATAGGCCACCAGGAGATGGCGGTTCAATTGCTCTATTTTTTCATGGGAATCAAACACCGGGCAACGCGAAAATTCAGGGCCTTTTTGCCCAAACTTCCATTCCCACAGGTTCACCCCGCCATATGCCGCCGCCGTCTGATCCTGGGTCCCGCACAACACCCCGGCCACGGCACCTTCCAGATAATGGGCCAGCCAGGCGATATGTTCTGGATTGATCGGTTTTTCCAAGGCGGTATAAACGGCGGCAATAATGGCCACAGCGGCACATGAGGAGCCACCCAGGGCACTTCGAACCGGCGATTCCGATTCAATGTGCAGATGCACCCCATGGGCATTAAAATACTGAAACACGGCAAACATCAGCCCCATGGGACCGTCCCACCCTTTGTCATCCCGGCTGCGGTCAATGGTATTAAACCCCTTGGAAGAGATTTTAATCCGCCCTTCTTCACCCGGCGACAGATAGACATGGGTACGCATGTCAAGTGCCAGGTTCAAGGTTGCCGGCTTCAAATCCGCCAAGGGCAGATAAAAGGTGGATATATCCAACGTGCCGCCAAAATCAATGCGGCAGGGCACACTGACATGTACCTGTTTTTTTTCAAGTATGGGTGCAAAATTCATATATCGGATCTCATCTTGTATAAGAACTTCAAACTGTTGAAATGTCTGCCAACGTGAAATGGAATAAAAGACTCAAGCAGAGTTTCCCCCTCTTTGATGGCAACGGAAGAGAACTTAATGCGATCTGCCCGGGCCATTTCCACGGTATTAATCCAGGCCAACTGTTTCAAGGTCCCCTTGGAGACCCAGCAGCCCTGGGCATTGTCGCCAAAAGGACCGACAGGTTCCTGGGGCATAGGCATATTGCCTTTGCACTGCGGGCAGACCACCCGGCCGGCCTTAAAATCGAACCAGAGCTTTGCCGAATCGACATCTTCTATGCCTGTGCGGCAGGCATCGCATCGGTCAAGTCCGGGAGAAAACCCGGATAACCGCATAAAACGAATCTGAAACAGCAGACTGATCACCTGGGTGGGAATAAACCCCTCATCCACCATTTCAAGGGCGGTGTAAAGCAATTCAAAAATATCGGGCTGGGCTTTTCCCTCCTCCAACCACTGGGTGACAATTTCCGTCCAGTAGGAGGCATAGGCCGTGTTCACCACATCATAACGAATGTGGGAAAATCCGTTTTCAAGAACTGTCTGGCACAAATTGATCATGGCGTCCCTGTTTTTTTTGGGAAAGACGCACTGGATATAGTTCACTGAAAACAGGTCCATGGCGCCGGAAAACCTGCGCACACTCTTTTTTGCATTCTTTGCCATCACGCTGATCTTTCCTTTGTCCCGGGTCAGGAAAGTGATGATCAGGTCATGGTCTCCATATTCTATTTTGCGAAGCAATATGGCGTCCGTGCAAAAATCGCCCGTATTGTTGTCAAATACCAAGCAGCAACCTTGTAATGGTGAAATAACAATAAACGCTGATCAAATCCATGGTGGTCGTCACAAAAGGACCTGTGGCCACGGCCGGATCAATATTGAGCCGCTGGAAAATCATGGGCACCGAAGTGCCCACCAACGCCGCCACGGTCATGGAAGACAAAATTGATCCGCCGACCACCACCGACAACGCCCAGGAAAAAGGCTCGGCCATAAAGCTGATCTTAGCCACTGCCGCAATCAGAGCGCCATAGGTCATACCGAGAATAAACCCCACGCCAAGTTCCCGGGAAATAACCTTGGCAAAATCCCGGATATTCACCCGGCCCGTGGCAATCCCCCGGACCACGATGGTGGCACTCTGGGTGCCGATGTTCCCGCCCATGCCCATGATGATGGGGATAAAGGCGGCAAGCCCTGTCAGTTGCGTCAAGGTGGATTCAAACCGACCGATAATAAAAAAGTTGGCGATACCGCCAAGGCAGCTGGCAAACAGCCAGGGCAGCCGTATCCGGGTGCCCTTTAAAATGGACTGGGTCTCAACATAATCTTCCCCCACACCGGCCATCTTCAACATATCTTCAGTGGCGCTCTCGTGCAGGATATCAATGACGTCATCGACGGTCACAATACCGATGATCCGGTTGTCATCGTCCACAACCGGGATGGCCAGAAAATCATACCGGGACACCAGACGGGCCACCACATCTCTGTCCGTATAGGGCTTGACCGATACAAGATCCGTGGACATGAAATCCTTAAGGGGTTTATCCGGGGATTCCACCACCAGCTGACGAAGGGAACTGACACCCACAAGCTTGCCATAGTTATCTATTACATAGATATAAAAAGGCATCTCAACATCAAGATATTTGTTCTGAAAAGCTTCAATCACTTCCTTTGCCTTGACGTCTTCTTCCAGGGCCACGTAATCCTT
>Ga0193955_1001477_pt1 | contig 11081 bp, 7 predicted proteins | sample BB_6_MG_FD_140343 | JGI IMG/M metagenome (GOLD analysis project Ga0193955, IMG submission 140343) | Microbial mat bacterial communities from the Broadkill River, Lewes, Delaware, United States - BB_6_MG | ecosystem: Environmental > Aquatic > Freshwater > River > Microbial mats | place: USA... | reverse complement strand
CGGAGGCCCCAAAGCCCTCCATGGAGATGACGGTACCTTTGTCTCCGACGTACTTGTCCCAACCCATGGCGATGCCGGCTTCCACGGCCACGCGGGTTTTGACCTCGGGCAGGAGGACCCAGTCCTTGTAGTTCTGCTGGTTCATTTCAAAAAGCTCCCAACTGGGCATGCTCACCACGCGGGCTTTGACGCCCTTTTCGGCAAGTTTCTCTGCGGCTTCCACGCTGATATGCACTTCAGATCCGGAGGCCATGAGAATGGCGTCGGGGGTCCCTTCGGTGTCTTTGAGGATGTAGGCGCCGCTGGGAACGGACCCTTCAGACTGGCTGCGGTCGGAGACGGGCAGGCCCTGTCGGGAGAGAATGATGGCCGTGGGGCCGTCGGTGATCTTAAGGGCCAGGCGCCAGGCATCGGCGGTCTCGGAGGCACAGCCGGGACGCAGCACGGTGAGGCCGGGAATGGCCCTGAGAGCGGCCACATGTTCCACGGGCTGGTGGGTGGGGCCATCTTCGCCAACGGCGATGCTGTCGTGGGTGAAGACGTAGATGATGGGCATCTTCATGAGGCTTGCCACACGGATGGCGGGGCGCATGTAGTCGGCAAACACGAGGAAGGTGCCGCCGAAGGGGCGCACGCCGCCGTGGGCGAACATACCGTTCATCACGGCACCCATGGCGTGTTCACGGACACCGAAACGGATGTTGCGGCCATCGAAGGCCCCGTTCTGGAACTCGTGGCTGCAGGCCATGTAGGTGTTGTTCGAGGGCGCGAGGTCGGCGGAACCGCCGATGAGGCCGGGCAGGTTGGGGGCAATGCTGTTCAGGACCTTGCCGGAGGCAGAGCGTGTGGCGATTTTCCCATCTTCGGGCTTGAAGGTGGGGATCTCCTTGTCCCATCCGAAGGTGAGGAAGCCGCTGACGCCGTCCACCCACTGGTTGGTGCGCTTGGGGTGTGCCTTGGCGTAGGCGTTGAAGCGGGCCTGCCATTCGTCTTCGGCTGCTTCACCTTTGGTAATGCATGCGCCGAAGACCTCTTTGGCCTCTTCGGGTACGAAGAAGGGCTCGGTGTAGGGCCAGCCGAGGGTCTTTTTGGTGAGGAGAATCTCTTCCTCGCCCAGGGGGGAACCGTGGGCTCCGGATGTGCCGCCTTTGTTGGGGCTGCCGTAGGCGATGGTGGTGCGCATCAGGATGACGGTGGGTTTTTCGTCCTGGCCTTTGGCCTCGGTGATGGCCGCGTCGATGGCTTCGTGGTTGTTGCCGTCTGCAACGCGGATGGTGTTCCAGCCGCAGGCTTCAAATCGGGCTGCCACATCTTCGGTGAAGGCGATCTCGGTGCCGCCCTCGATGGTGATCTCGTTGTCGTCATAGAGGCAGATGAGTTTGCCGAGCTTAAGGTGACCGGCCATGGAGATGGCTTCAAGGGCCACGCCTTCCATGAGGTCGCCGTCGCCGCACATGACGTAGGTGCGGTGGTCCACGATGGTGTGCTCATCGGTGTTGTAGGTGGCAGCCATGTGGCGCTCGGCCATGGCCATGCCCACTGCGTTGGCGATGCCCTGGCCCAGGGGACCGGTGGTCACCTCCACGCCGTTGGTGTGGCCGTATTCGGGGTGACCGGGGGTTTTGCTCTCCCACTGACGAAAGTTCTGAAGGTCCTCAATGGTGAGGCCGTACCCGGTGAGGTGAAGCAGGCTGTAAAGCAGGGCTGAACCGTGGCCACCGGAGAGGACAAACCGATCGCGATCGGGCCATGCGGAGTTTTTGGGGTTGTGCGTGAGGTGCTTGGTCCAGAGCGCATAGGCGGCCGGTGCCAGACCCATGGGGGCACCAGGGTGACCGGAATTGGCTTTTTGAACCGCATCCATGGCCAGGGTGCGCAGAGTGTTGATGCAAAGATCGTCAAGGGTGAGCTGGCTGTCGCTCATGGCGTACTGTCTCCTTACTGTTTTTTATGATGGCCCCTTAAAAAAGTCGGACAAGCTGTGTCAACACACAGCATGCAGTGGTGGCTCGCAACAGAAAAATCACGTAAGGATCCTGCTGGGCACTCTCCGCGCCGACTCTTTTCGGGCGTATCTTGATATACGGGCTCTGGAAAACCGAGGCCTGACTCATGTTGGATGTACTGCCCGGTGGAAAAAACACAGGGACACTGAGCAGGGCACGCCGCACGGAGAGTGCACAAGTATCTCATGTGCACCGCTTTTCCTGCAGGCCTTAGGTTACCCGGATTATGTTTTGAGCCACTGGTTCTACAGTGGATCTCTTTCTTTGTCAAACCAAATCAATGGATTAGAGGGCCCGCAAATGCTCCGGTTTCAAGGCCACTTTTCCCTGGAGAGCCTTGTTGATCAGCTCCAGGGTTCCCTCCTTCTCTTCGGGCAGTTTGGCCCGTATGGGAAGGTAGTTGGAAGCGTGGTTGGAGTGGAAAAGGCCGTCGGTCAAATGGGTGGCGGCAATCATGGCGCCCAGCTCCCGAAGCAGTTCATCGGGCTCAAGAACAGGGAACTTTCCTGCCTTATGGTCCTCGTAAAGTGGGGTCCCAGGGGTGAGCATCAGGCTTAAGGCGCCGACAAACTCGGGATCGATGGCTGAGAGGACCCGGCCGGTCTCCTGGGCGTGTAACATCGAGCGCTCACGTCCGGCAACGCCCAAAAGCACGGTGACGGAGAGCTTGATACCCGCAGAGCGGATTTTCTGGCCCATGTCGATCATGCGGGCAGCGTCCGCCCCCTTGTTGATGGCGGCAAGGGTTTCATCGTCGCCGGTTTCAAGGCCCATGTAGGCGATGGAGAGACCCAGGTTTTTCAGCTCTTTAAGTTCTTCCACACTTTTTTTGGCAATGCTTTTGGTGTTGGCGTAGGTGCCGATCCGGTCCACCCAGGGGAGCTGCCGCTTGATCTCTTTGAGAATCTTCACAAGCCGTTTTTGGGGCAGAATCAGGGCATCACCGTCACAGAGAAAGAGGCGCTTTGTGTGGCGATGGTGTCTCGCAGCAAAGGCGAGGTCCTTCATGATCTGCTCGTCGCTTTTGATTTTGAAGATTTTCTTTTCTTTGTACATCTCGCAGAAGGTGCACTTGTTGTGAGAACAGCCCACCGTCACCTGAAGCAGGATGCTGTATGCTTCCGAGGGGGGGCGGAAAATCATGCCTTCGTAATCCATGCCGTAGTCAGTCATAGCGTGTGTCCGATTGTGTGAGGAAGAGCGCCTCCATGAAAAAAGTGGCGTTGCTTCAGTCGTTATGGGCCCGACGCAGAGAAAATCACAGGCATAAGGACCATGGCAGGTGCCCTGTATTCATGTGGTGTGCCCTTGAAGTCTCTTGGGAACCCCCAACAAAATCAACGGACTCGGGCCGCTTTACGCCAGGGGTGATGGACGTCGGGTTGAATGATTCCGACACATTATCTTAGAATCATGGGGTGGTGCAAGCCCTTTCAAAGGTGGGGTGGTCCCTGGGATTTTTTTTGAACCCGCTCCTTGACATCCTCCCATTCTGCATAAAATTTTATGTGGTTCGGATCTCTGCCGAATGGCAGGGAAAACATGCTTGTATGCCAACAAGGCCTGCTCGGCGTTTCGAGGGGCCATCATTTTAAAAAAATATGAACACACATGATGTGAGGAGAGACCATGAGCAAAGAGACGCGTCAGTTTGAAACGGAAGTTCAGCAACTGATGAACCTTATCGTAAATTCCCTTTACTCCAACCAGGAGATTTTTCTTCGGGAGCTGATCTCCAACGCGTCGGATGCCATCGACAAGCTTCGCTTCGAGGCACAGACTCACACGGAGCTTCTGGAAGGGGAGGGTGACCTTCACATTCGTATCGCCCCTGACAGCGAGAACAAGCGCCTCGTGATTTCAGACAACGGCATCGGCATGACCCGGGACGAGGTGGTTGCAAACCTCGGTACCATTGCCAAAAGTGGCACGGCCGCCTTTATGAAGGCGATGGAAGAGTCCAAGAAGGGCGATGCCATTGCCCCTGAGCTGATTGGTCAATTTGGCGTTGGCTTTTACAGCGCATTTATCGTGGCCGATAAGGTGACCGTGGAGACCCGCAAGGCCGGTGAGGGCGAGGCCGTCTGCTGGGAGTCCGACGGGTTGGGATCCTACACCCTTGAGACCTGCGCAAAAAAAGATCACGGAACCACCATCACCCTTCATCTCAAGGAAGAGGGGCTGGAGGAGGACTTCACCGAGGAGTGGGCCATCAAGCGCGTGGTGAAGCAGCACTCCGATTTTGTCGGCTACCCTGTGGTGATGAACGTGGAGAAGGATGAGCCCCTTCCCGACGAAGAGGTGATCAAGGACGCCGATGGCAAGCCCGTTGGGGAGACCACGAAGAAGGTCCGCAAAGACGAAACCCTGAACTCCATGAAGGCGATCTGGACCAAGCCCAAGAGCGAGGTGACCGACGAGGAGTACGACGAATTCTACCGTCACATCAGCCACGACTGGAACTCTCCTTTGGACAAGATTCACATGAAGTTCGAAGGGACCACCGAGTACGATGCCCTTCTCTATGTGCCTTCCAAGGCGCCCATGGACATGTACTACAGTGAGAAGAAGACCGGCATCCACCTTTACTGCAAGCGTGTCTTTATCATGGACGACTGCACCGAGCTGATGCCCGAGTACCTTGGATTCGTCAAGGGGGTTGTGGACGCGTCTGACCTCAACCTCAACGTCAGCCGGGAGATCCTCCAGCAGGACCGGCTGGTGCGCAACATCCGTAAAAACCTTGTGAAGAAGGTCTTCGAGCTTCTGAACAAGATGGACAAAGAGACCTACGACAGCTTCTTCGATGAGTTTGGTGCGGCCATCAAGTCCGGCATTCCCATGGATCATGACAACCGCGATAAGATCTCCAAGCTGATCCGGTACAAGACCACCAAGTCCGACGGGGCTTACGTCTCCCTCGAAGAGTACGTGGCGAACATGAAAGAGGATCAGGAATTCATCTACTACATCACCGGTGAAGACCTTGTGTCCCTTGCAGGCAGCCCCCACCTCGAGGCGTTGAAGGCCAAGGATTACGAAGTCCTTCTCATGAGCGATCCGGTGGATGAGTGGGTGGTTCAGTCCCTGCCTGAGTTTGACGGCAAAAAACTCAAGAGCGCGGAGATGGGTGACCTGGACCTGACCGACGTGGACGATGACACGAAAGAGGCATTCAAGAATTTCATGGAGTACCTCCAGAAGCAGCTGGATGAGGAGATCAAAGAGGTGAAGCTCTCCAGCCGCCTCAAGGACTCCGTCTCCTGCCTCTCCGGGGACGCCTTCGGCATGAGCGCCTACATGGAAAAGATCATGAAGGCGTCCGGCCAGGAGATGCCAAAGCAGAAACGTGTTCTGGAACTTAACGGCGAGCATCCCCTGGTTGCGGCTGTAAAGGGGCTCTTTGAAAAAGACGCCGGCAACCCCGTTCTCCCTGATCATGCCCGGCTTCTTTTCGATCTGGCCATCATCAGCGAGGGGGGACGTGTTGAAGACCCGGCTCTCTTTTCCAAGCGTGTGGGCGATTTGATGGCAAAGGCGCTGTAGGACCGGGAAGAAGGGCTCGGCCTTTCGACGAGCGATTCGCGTCACGTTGACAGATAGATGAAGAAGACCCGTTTTCCATCCGTGGAGGGCGGGTCTTTTTTTTGCTCTTTCTCTTTCCAGAGGATCTGCCTTTGGAAATGGGGCGGAACACAGGGCTGATCCCGTGTTCCGGCTGGTTGACATCTCCCAGATGCTGTACTATCCTCCGTTGCGGAGGTATAGATACCAATAATGCAGATTCATGACCTTGAAAAACAGCAGTTTATCACCCTCTTTGAAGGAGAGGGGATCGATAATATTGATGAACGATTTACCATTCTGGAGGCCTTCTTAAAAACGGAAGAGCACCTGACTGAAGATGACCTTCATCGCCTTCTTGCCGACGAGGGGCATCAGGTGGGGATGGATTTCCTCAAGGAAACCCTTGAACTCATGTGCCACTACGGGTTTGCCCAGGAAAACAGGTTTGATGAGGGGCGCGTGCTGTACGAGCACCGTCACCTGGGTGACCACCACGATCATATGATCTGCACGCGATGCGGAGAGATCACGGAGTTTGCCGACCCTCAGTTGGAGCAACTTCAGGAGGCCATTGCCGCCCGCCATGGATTTCATATGCTTCAGCATCGCATGGATATTTATGGTATTTGCTCGTCCTGCTTGAAAAAGAGGGTGCCGCTGATGCCTCTTATGCTGGCAAAACCCGGTGAAAAGCTGATTATTCGAGAGTATCAGTGCGGCGAGAACCTTGCGGGGCGCCTGCTCTCCATGGGGCTTCGACGGGGCGACACCATTGAGGTGATCACCAGCCAGGGACGTGGACAGTTTGTCATCGCTGTGGATAACAAGCGGTATATTCTAGGTCGCGGGATGGCTCAGAAGATTATGGTTGAGCTGATTCGTTGATTGCCGGGACAGGGCTGTTTCCTGAGGAGATAATGCCTGGTGCATTTACACGCATTTTCGGCTCATCGGAATCCGTATTCGGGTGACCGGTGTGTCGGGCAGTGACTTTTGACGAAAATTTCAAACTTCAGAGACGGAGAGAGGCATGCGAATCCGTACGATCATTCCTTTAGTGGTTGCGGTGCTGATGGCGGCACCCGCGGTAAGTCTGGCAGGAAAACGAGTCAGTGTGAGTGTCAATTCCGCCAATGTGAGGACCGGGCCTGGAACCAAGTACGAAATCGTCTGGAAAGGGGTGGAAAAATACTATCCACTCGTGATTCTGGATCAGGCGGACTCCTGGTATTATGTGAAAGATTTTGAGAACGATACCGGCTGGATTTTTAAGAAGCTGGTGGACAAGACCCAGACCGTCATCACGACCAAAGAGAGATGTAATGTGAGAAAAGGGCCCGGGGCCAAGAAACCTCTGGCGTTTGTTGTGGACAGTGGCGTGCCCTTCAAGGTGCTTACCCGAAAGGGAAACTGGATTCAGGTTCGGCATGCCGATGGTGACAAGGGGTGGATCCACAAATCGCTTGTATGGTAGGTCGCATTGATTTTTTATATGGCCCTGTCCGGAACTCTGGGGGGGCAGCAGGAGCTTTGTTTGTATGTACGATAAGTTGAGCAATGAAAAGAGAGGGGTGGTCGGTGTCGGTTCTGCGCTGATGGATCTCCTGGTGTTTGAAGATGATGCGTTTTTGGCAGGTATCAGCGACGTTAAAGGGGGCATGACCCTTGTTGACGGATCCTTTGCAGACGGTGTGCTTGAAAAAGTCACTTCGGATGTGACCGTGGTGCCCGGCGGTGCGGCCTGCAACACAATCATCGGCGTGGGGCGTCTGGACGGCAAAGCGACCTTTGTCGGAAAGCGGGGGCGGGACAGCTATGGGGATATTTTTGAAAAGGACCTGGAAAAGAACGGTGTCGTGCCGCGCCTTGTGACCTCAGAGACCCCAACGGGCCGTGTCCTCTCTATCATTACCCCCGACGCCCAGCGTTCCATGTTTACCTACCTTGGTGCCGCGTCTGAACTGGTTCCCGATGAAATTTCCGCAGAGCACTTCAAAGGCGCAGGCATCGTCCTCATCGAGGGGTATCTGGTTTTTAACAGGGACTTGATGATCAAGACCCTGAAAGCCGCAAAGGATGCAGGAGCGGCTGTTGCCATGGACTTGGCCAGTTTTACCGTGGTTGAAGAGGCCCTTGATTTTATCAAAGAGGAAGTGATCCCTTCGGTGGACATTCTGATTGCCAATGAAGATGAAGCCCGAGCGTTTACCGGTGTCTCGGATGAAGAGGCTGCTCTTTCTGCAATGAGTCAGTGTGCGGATGTCGCAGTGTTGAAACTGGGTGCACGCGGAAGCCGGATCGCCTTTGCCGGAGAGGTGACGGAGGTTGAGCCTGTCGTGGGGGCAGAGATTGTCGACACCACAGGTGCCGGTGACCTTTGGGCCGCAGGATTTCTTTACGGCATGGTAAACGGGTATCCCGCTGAAACATGCGGCAGGATTGCATCGGCGTGTGGGTACGAGGTGTGCCGCGTCACGGGTGCGGACATTCCCGAGGAGGGGTGGGCCCGCATCAGGGAGTACCTGCCTGCGTCATAACGTATACCGGAGTTCCAATACGCAAAGGATGGTGTGACATGCAGAAAGAGAGTACACCGGCGGTGCCGGAGAAAGATCAGCTCGTTGAAATTCTCGAAAAAGCCATGGCATTTGCCAAGGCAAACAGGGATAAGGTGCTTCTGGGTGTTTCGGGGGGGGTTCTTCTTCTGGCAATTATCACGGGGCTCGGGCTCTACAACCAGAAGGCCGGCAGGGATGCGTCCATTGCCTTTCAGGCCGTGAAAACGGATTTTCAGGCGGTTGTGGAACGCGAGGGGCGTGACATTGCACTTACACGATGGATGGCCGATGCCCCATCCGTCCTCGGGAACTTAAAAGGGGGGGGCTCTTCCTATGGCGCCGCCCTGCTCTGGTATGGTGGGCTTGCCTTTGAAACCGGGGACTATGAGTCGGCAGCCACGTGGTATGGTGGCGCGGCCGGGGAGTTCGGTTCAGACAGTTCCCTGAGGAATATCGCATGGTGCGGCCAGGGGCAGGCACTGGAGCAACAGGGGAAACCGGTCGAGGCCGCTCCTTTGTACGAAAAGATTCGAAAGAGTGAATCATCGGTGAAGCTCTATGAGGCTGTTTTTCATCTCGCTCGCATCAAGGAAATCCAAGGGGATACTGAGGGTGCTGCGTTGTTGTACCGAGAGATCATGGAGAGTGGTACGGCTTCATCCTACAAAGATCTGGCCGAAGAGAAAGTCGCAGGGTTGCATTAATTCTGGTTTCGTCGGCGTTTGATCGTTTCTTGATGAAACGCCGACAGTACAAGGGCTGGCCGTATTATCGTGCTGCCTGTTCTGTCAGGTTGCTCTGTGATTCTTACGTTAAGCCCTCTGCTTTAAGCTTTCTTGTCCCACCGTTCTTTTGTCTGTTCAAAAAACCTTGACAGAATCATGTTGTCATGGATAATCGTAAGGATAATCCATGACAACATGATTCTGTTTGCAGATCTGATCTGTACTCCTCCCCCCCCCATCTTACCCAAATTCTGAAATGAGCGTGGATGGCACACCATCCAGTTTAGCTGGCTTTTTCTTTAGCGATATTTTGCACAGGTTTTTGTTCCTCGTGAATACATTGTCAGTACTCATGCTTTTGTATTCATAGGTTTTTTTTGCTGAACTGATAAACGCTAAACAGTGCTCAGCTATACAATATCTTGATGGTTTTTTCTTGTGGGTACAAGATATGTTAGTTATCCAAGTGGGTTATATATTTTCCTTGACTTCATTGTAGCAATACTTGAATATATATAACGGATAATAAATGAAGCCATCAACAGGCTTTCGCTTCGGGGAGCGTTTATCTGAATTTTATTTATCTGCGAAAAGCCGAGAATAATGTGTTTCAGCAGGCACGGCGTGGTGTCCTCATGGAATTGGTGTACCCCCCTTTGGGGTGTATGCGTGTTGAGTCCATAAATCCCATTCCTGTAAGGGTGTACTTATGACATTTGGAAAAAAAGATCAGCTGATCGGGCTTGATATCGGTTCCAGCACCATCAAGGTTGCTGAAGTTGCTGATACGAAGAACGGGTATGCTCTGAAGCGCTTCGGCCTTTACGATATGCCCCATGGGGCCATTGAAGAGGGGGTTATTCGTGATCCCGAAGAGGTGGCTGAAACCATCCGCGAAGCCATGCGGGCCCATAACATCAAAACCACCAATGCAGCGATTTCCATTGGGGGATATTCCGTCGTCGTCAAGAAAATCAACGTTCAGAGCATGACGGAAGAGGCCCTGCAATCCACCATTCATTTTGAAGCCGAGCAATACATCCCCTTTGACATCAGTGACGTGAATCTTGATTTCCAGATTCTTGGGGAAAGCGAGCACAACCCCAACCAGATGAGCGTCCTTCTCGTTGCGGCCAAAAAAGAGATGATTGCCGACTATGTCAATGTGTTGGAGATGGCAGGGCTTGGGCCCTGCATTGTTGATGTGGACGCCTTCGCCCTTCAGAATATTTACGAGCAGGGCTACATGGGGCCGGAGGCAACGGGGGATGAATTTGTGGCGCTTATTGACGTGGGCGCAAGCAAGACCTCTCTCAACATTCTCAAAGGGCGTACGTCGCTGTTCATGAGGGACGTCTCCCTCGGGTGCGGACAGACGAACCAGAAGATCATGTCCATTTTGGACTGTTCCGCCGAAGAGGCCGAAGAGGTCAAGCTCAACAACAACGGGGAACGTATCTCCAACGACGAACTGAAAGATATCGAGTCGGCTGTCATTGCCGACTGGTGTACAGAGATCAGTCGGGCTCTGGACTTTTTTTATTCCACCTACCCTGAAGAGAGAATTCAGAAGATTCTGATCAGCGGGGGTGGGGGCAATATCATCGATTTCAAGAAGATGCTGGCACTCAGGACATCCACTGAAGTAGAGACCATTGATCCATTCAAGGCCTTGAATTTAGGGGATGGTCGAATTGACGATGACTATCTCAAGCAGATGGCTCCCCAGGCCGCCATTTGCATGGGGCTTGCGATAAGGAAAGTGAACGACAAATGATACGAATCAACTTACTCCCTTTTCGAGCCGCTCGAACGAAAGAGAATGTCCGACGTCAGGTGACGATCTTTTTACTCCTTGTCCTTTTGATTGTTGTGGGGATGGGGGGGTACTCCATGAGTGTGAGTGCCAAGGTCGCTGAGTACAAACAAAAGGTGAGCGACACCCAGGCCGAACTGAACAAATTCAAGAAGAAGGCCAAAGAGGTGGACGCCATCAATAAGAAGAATCAGGTCCTCCAGAAGAAGATCGACATCATTGAAGAGTTGCAGGTGGTCCGAAAAGCACCCGTCAAGGTTCTCGGAGCCATGACGGAGCTCGTGATTCCTGATCGTATGTGGATTAAGAGCTACAGTGAGGCGGGAAAAAGGGTGACCCTAAAGGGGTCTGCCTTGGATGAGATTACCGTGGCGGACTTCACCCGCAAGCTTGAAACGTCAGAGTACTT